>Ga0209347_1000171_pt1 | contig 182243 bp, 170 predicted proteins | sample AutmiccommuBRH23_FD_187382 | JGI IMG/M metagenome (GOLD analysis project Ga0209347, IMG submission 187382) | Deep subsurface microbial communities from Mt. Terri, Switzerland - Autotrophic microbial communities BRH/23 (SPAdes) (version 2) | ecosystem: Environmental > Aquatic > Deep subsurface... | reverse complement strand
CTCGGCCTGCCGGGCGGCCGCCTCCAGCAGCCGCAGCCGGCGCCGCCAGGCCCCGAAGGACAGGCCGGTCTCGGCGCGGAACCGCCGGGTCAGGGTGCGGCGGCTGACCCCCACCGCCTCGGCCCAGCCGTCGATGTCGAGGCCCGAGCCCGGTGCCGCGATCAGCGACCGGGCGAGCCGGGCGAGCCGAGGGTCGGCCGGCACAGGCAGCGCGAAGGGGGTGGCGGGCGCCCGCGCGATCTCGTCGAGCACGATCGCCGCCAGGTGCCCGCCGCGCCCGGTCTCGTCATAGGCCGGCGGTTCGGCCGCCAGCGCCACCAGTGCCGCCTCCAGCAGCGGCGTCACCAGCAGCACCCGGCAGTCCTGCGGCAGCCCGGGTGCTGCGTCCGACCGCACATAGGCGGTGCGCATCGCCACCGCGCCGCGCATCGCGACGTCGTGCTCGATGCCGGCCGGCATCCACAGCGCGTGGCCCTTCGGCACCACCCAGGCTCCGCCGGCGGTGCTCGCCACCATCAGGCCGTCGATGGCATGGATCAGCTGCGCCCGGGCGTGGCTGTGCCGGCCGGTCCGGCTGCCGGCGGCGAATTCCTTGGCGACCGCGATGACCGTGCGGTCGACCTCGGGGTAATGCGGCTTGGCGCCGGCCATCGGAGAGCCCGATTGTGGAATTTTGGCCTGAACGATCGGCAAAATGACCCCATCCATCATTCGGGTCAAACTAGGCTGCGCGCACCGTTCCAGCCAACCGGGGAGACCCGCCGTGACCACATCCGAGACCCTCCGCCGCATCATCGACCGTGCCATCTTCCAGGCCCCGATCGGCTCGATCGCCGGCCCGGCGCTGGCCGCGGCCGCCGCGAACGCCGGCGGCGTCGGCCACCTCGCCTGCACCTGGCGCACGCCGGAGCAGCTGCGCGCACTGTTCGCCGAGATGCACGGCCTGACCGGCGGCCCCTGGGGAGCCAATTTCGTGCTCGACTTCCCGATCGACGACCGGCTGGCGGTGGCGCTCGACTGCGGCGTGCCGATCGTCTCGTTCTTCTGGGGCGACGGCGGCGGCCATGTCGGACGGGTACGGGCAGCCGGGGCGCTGGCGGTGCAGGTGGTCGGCTCGCTCGACGAGGCCCGGCGCGCCGCCGACGCCGGCTTCGACATCGTTGTCGCCCAGGGCCGCGAGGCCGGCGGCCATGTGCGCGGCGGCATGGGCAGCTTCACCCTGGTCCCGCAGGTCGTCGACGCGGTCGCACCGCTGCCGGTGCTGGCCGCCGGTGGCATCGCCGACCGCCGCGGCGTCGCGGCGGCCCTGGCGCTCGGCGCCGCCGGGGTGTGGGTCGGCACCCGCTTCCTGGCGGCCGAGGAGGCGAACATCCACCCGCACTACCAGGACCGGGTGCTGGCGGCGTCCGGCGAGGACACCGTCTACTCCGAGCTGTTCGACATCGGCTGGCCGGCCGCCCCGCTGCGCAGCCTGCGCAACGCCACCATCGAGCGCTGGGAGGCGGCCGGCCGCCCGCCGCCACCGCACCGGCCGGGCGAAGGCGAGACGGTGGCCACCCGCGCCGACGGCACCGCCGTGCCGCGCTACCATTTCGGCTCGCCGACCCGCGAGGTCGCGGGCGACATCGACGCCATGGCGCTGTATGCCGGCGAGGCGGCCGGCCTGGTGCGCACCCGCCAGCCGGCGGCGGCGATCGTCGCCGACCTGGCGGCCGGGCTGAGGGCCCGCCGCCCGGCCTGACCTATACCTTCCGCCGCGGTCGCTCCTCGCTCTCCAGCGTCACGGCGATGTGCGTCCGCAGCGCCTCGACGAAGTCCCGCGACACCGCCGACAGCCGGCGGTGCGCGGAGGTCACGATCGCCAGCCGGACGTCGATCCGCGGCTCGAAGCGCAGCACGGCCACGCCGCGGCCGACGAATTCCGAGGCGCAGAACGGGTCGACGATCGCCACCCCGGTGCCGGCCGCCACCAGGCTGCAGGCAATCCCGGAGAGCGGCGTGGTGACGACGGTCTCCCGCAGGACATCGCCGAGGATGCTCTCGACAGTGGCGGTGAAGATCGTCGGCTCCTCCAGCGACACGAAGCGCTCGCCGGCCAGATCCGCCGCCCGCGCGACCGACCGCTGCGCCAGCCGGTGCCCGGCCGGAACCACCAGCACGGCGGGGGCGTGCAGCGGCTCGATGCGCAGCCCCGGCCGTTCCGACGGCGACGCCGCCAGGCCGATCTCCCACTGGCCGGCCGCCACCGCGTCGACGATCAGGTGCGACGGCATGCCGTGGACATGGACGCTGGCGAGCGACCGGCCGGCGATGAAGCCGGCGACGAAGCGCGGCAGGAAGCCGACCGTCATCGCCGGCAGCGCCACCACGCGCAGGGCGCCGCGCCGGCGGTTGCGCAGGTCCTCGGCGAAGCTGCCGACCGCCTGGATGCCATGGGCATAGCGTTCGACCTCTGCCAGCAGCAGGCCCGCCTCGGGCGTCGGCACCAGGTGGTTGCCGCGCCGTTCGAACAGCTCGATGCCGACGCGCAGCTCGAAATCCCGGATCAGCCGGCTGACGGCCGGCTGGCTGATTCCCAGCTCGTCGGCGGCGCGGGTCACCGAGCCGCGCAGCATGACCAGCCGGAACGCCTCGATCTGCCGCGGATTCAGCTGCATCCCCGCCTCCACTTCGATTCGCAGTGAGCATAACATTCAGGCATTCCAGCCCCAGCAGATTCGATTGGACTTCTATGGAGCCGCATTCCCCAATCAACGATCACGTCTACCGTAAAACACGCCGCGACAAGGTAGCCGGGAGACGCGAGCGGCGCGCCCACCCTGCAGCGGAGGTGATGATGAGACAGCAGCATGTATTGGCGGCCGCGGGACTGGTGCTGGCGCTCGGCGCCCAGCCGGCGATCGCCCAGCAGACCCTGACGGTCGCCGGCTACGGCGGCTCCTGGGAGCAGGTCTTGCGCAAGGAGGTCTTCCCGGCCTTCGAGGCCAAGCACAACGTCAAGATCGAGTACACCGCCGGCAACTCGACCGACACCATCGCCAAGCTCCAGGCGCAGAAGGACAACCAGGTGATCGACGTCGCGATCGTCGACGACGGTCCGATGTACCAGGCGATCGCGCTCGGCTTCTGCGCGCCGATCCAGGGCCTGCCGAAGGCCGATCTCTACGCCGCCGCGCTGTTCAAGGACGACAAGGCGGTGGCGGTCGGGCAGACCGGCACCGGCTTCATGGTCAACACCAAGTACTTCGCCGACAAGGGCTGGGCGATCCCGACGTCCTGGGCCGACCTGAAGGACAAGAAGTACGAGAAGCTGCTGGTGATCCCGCCGATCAACAACACCTACGGCCTCTACACGCTGCTGATGTATGCGCGCATGAACGGCGGCGGCGAGGCCGACATCGAGCCGGGCTTCAAGGTGATGAAGGCGGACATCAACCCCAACGTCCTGGTCTACGAGCCGTCCCCCGGCAAGATGACCGAGCTGTTCCAGTCCGGCCAGGCGGTGATCGCGGTGTGGGGCACCGGCCGCGTGCAGGCCTTCGCCAACACCGGCTTCCCGGTCGACTTCATCTATCCCAAGGAGGGTGCCCCGATCCTGCTGGCCTCGGCCTGCCCGGTCGCCAAGCAGACGGTGAGCCCCCTGGCCCACGAATTCATCAAGACGATGGTCTCGCTCGAGGTGCAGACCGTCCTCGCCAAGGAGAACGGCAACGGCCCGGTCAACACCAAGGTCGACGTCACCATGCCCGAGCTGAAGATGGCGCCGGTCGGCGAGCGCGCGAAGCTGGTGATGATCCCCGACTGGACCGCCATCAACCCGGTCCGCGCCGACTGGACCAAGCGCTGGAACCGCGAGGTCGAACGCTAACCGGCAGATCGCCGACAGGCACGGCCGACGCCGGCGGCGCGCACATCGCCGCCGGCGTCGGATCCGCGCTTCCCGCCAACCCGAACCGCGCGAGGCCCGCATGACCTTCCTGGTCCTCGACGACCTGACGAAGCGCTTCGGCGATCACGTCGCGGTCGACGGGCTGTCGCTGGCCGTCGAGGAGGGAGAGTTCGTCGCCCTGCTCGGCCCGTCCGGCTGCGGCAAGACGACCACGCTGCAGATGATCGCCGGCTTCCAGCACCCGAGCGCGGGTGCGATCACGCTGGCCGGCCGCGACCTGGTGGCCGTGCCGCCGGCCAGGCGCGGCCTCGGCATCGTGTTCCAGAGCTATGCGCTGTTCCCGCATATGACGGCGGCCCAGAACGTCGCCTTCGGGCTGGAGATGCAGGGGATCGCCCGGGCCGAGCGCGAGGAGCGCGTCCGCCAGACGCTGGCGCTGGTCGGGCTCGCCGCCTTCGCCGACCGCTTTCCGCGCCGCATGTCCGGCGGCCAGCAGCAGCGCGTCGCCCTCGCCCGCGCCCTGGTGATCAGGCCGCGCATCCTGCTGCTCGACGAGCCGCTGTCCAACCTCGACGCCAAGCTGCGCGAGGAGATGCAGATCGAGCTGCGGCAGATCCAGCGCACCCTCGGCACCACCACCCTGCTGGTCACCCATGACCAGTCGGAGGCGATGGCGCTGGCCGACCGCATCGTGGTGATGAACCAGGGGCGGGTGGAGCAGATCGCCAGCCCGGACGAAGCCTATGAGCGGCCGGCGACGCCGTTCGTCGCCAGCTTCCTCGGCAAGACCAACGTGCTCGGCGCCGAGGTGCGGAGCAATCGCGCGAGCATCGGCGACGGTAGCTGGGCGGTGAGCGCCGGCGACGGGGCGATGCTGGCGACGATTCGCCCGGAGAAGATCGCCTTCGTCGCCGACACGGCTCCGGCTACGCTTTCCGGAACCGTCAGGAACCGCATCTTCCAGGGCGACCACTGGCTGTATCAGATCGCAACACCGGCAGGCCTCGTGACGGTCCTCCGCCAGAACACCGGCGAACCGGCCCCGGCCGAAGGCGCCCCGGTCCGCCTCACCTGGCGCAGCGAAGACATGGGCCTGCGCCGGGCGGAGCCGGGCCGGATCGGGGCGCGGGCATGACGGCCGAAACTTCGCCAGGGACGGCGTCCGGCGAGCGTCCCGGGCGCGCGCCGTACCTGCTGGTGCTGCCGGCGCTGCTGCTGTTCGTCGGCGTCGTGCTGGTGCCGATCGCCATGACCGTCCTGCTGTCGTTCCACGAGTGGGATCCGTACCGCGGCATCGAGACCGTGCTGGTCCTCGACAACTGGCACGAGGTGTGGAGCGACGGCTACTTCCACGAGATGTTCCTGCGCACCTTCCGGATCGCGGTGCTGGTCACCGCGCTGTGCGCGCTCCTGGGCGCGCCGGAGGCCTACATCGTCAGCCGCATGCGCGATCCCTGGCGCGGCATCTTCGTGCTGGTCGTGCTCGGCCCGCTGCTGATCTCGGTGGTGGCGCGCACGCTCGGCTGGGCATTGCTGTTCGGCGGCCACAGCGGCGTGATCAACCGGGCGCTCATCGACCTCGGGCTGATCACCGACCCGCTGCCCTTCATGTTCACCGAGACCGGCGTGGTGATCGCGCTGGCCCACGTGCTGATGCCGTTCATGGTGCTGTCGGTCTGGGCCGCCCTGCAGCGCCTCGACCCGCAGGTGGAGAACGCCGCGGCATCGCTGGGTGCCGGCCAGTTCGCGATCATCAGGCGCATCGTGCTGCCGCAGATCATCCCCGGCATCCTGTCCGGGTCGATCATCGTATTCGCGCTGGCGGCCAGCGCCTTCGCCACCCCGTCGATCATCGGCGGCCGGCGCCTCAAGGTCGCCTCGACGTTGGCCTACGACGAGTTCCTGAACACCCTCGACTGGCCGCTCGGCGCCGCGGTCGCCACCCTGCTGCTGGTGGCGCTGGTCGCCATCATCGTCGGCTGCAACCGGCTGGTCGAGCGCCGCTTCGCCGAGGTGTTCCGATGAGCCGCAACGGCCCGCTGGCGCTGCTGTTCCACGCGCTGTTCGTGGTCTTCATGCTGGCGCCGATCCTGGTGACCTGCGTCGTCGCGTTCACGCCGGAAGGCTACCTCTCCTTCCCGACGAGCGGGCTGTCGCTGCGGTGGTTCAGGGCGATCGGGCGCTATCCCGAGTTCATCACCGCGTTCTGGACCAGCATCTGGCTGGGCGCGCTGTCCTCGACCATCGCACTCGGCCTGTCGGTGCCGGCGGCACTCGCCATCGCGCGCCATCGCTTCGCCGGGCGCGAGGCGGTGGCGACCCTGCTGATGTCGCCGCTGATGATCCCGCACGTCGTGCTCGGCATTGCCTTCCTGCGGTTCTTCACCCAGATCGGCCTCGGCCACAGCTTCCTCGGCCTGGTGGTGGCACACATCGTGATCGTGCTGCCGTTCGCGCTGCGCCTGACTTTGGCGTCGGCGGTCGGCATGAACCGGCAGATCGAGCAGGCGGCGGTGTCGCTCGGCGCCTCCGACTGGGTGGTCTTCAGACGCGTGACATTGCCGGTGATCCTGCCGGGACTGGTGAGCGGCTGGGCGCTCGCCTTCATCCAGAGCTTCGACGAGGTGACGATGACGGTGTTCCTTGCGGCACCCGGGACCGAGACGCTGCCGGTCCGCATGTTCCTCTACATCCAGGACAACATCGATCCGCTGGTGACCTCGGTCTCGGCCGTGGTGATCGCGCTGACCACGGTGGCGCTGATCGTGCTCGACCGCGCCTTCGGGCTCGACCGGCTGCTGGTCGGCGGTGGACGGGAGGACAGATGATGGCAACGGAATTCGACGTCGCCGTGGTCGGCGGCGGCCTGGTGGGGTCGTCGCTGGCGCTCGGCCTCGCCCGGCTCGGGCAGCGCGTGGCGGTGCTCGACGAGGGCGACGCCGCGGTGCGGGCCTCGCGCGCCAACTTCGGCCTGGTCTGGGTGCAGAGCAAGGGCCTCGGCCTGCCGCAATACGCCGGCTGGACGATCCGCTCGTCGGAGGGCTGGGCGGGATTCGCCGCCGGCCTGAAGCAGGAGACCGGCCTCGACGTGGCGTTCGAGCGTCCGGGCGGCTTCCATCTGGCCCTCTCCGAGGCCGAGTTGGAGGCGCGCGCCGCGTCGCTGGAGCGGCTGCGCGCCCAGCCCGGCATCGTCTCCTACCCGACCGAGATGTTCGACCGGACGCGGGTCGAGACGATGCTGGACGGACTCGGACCGGAGGTGGTCGGCGGCAGCTTCTGTCCGCTCGACGGCCACTGCAACTCGCTGCGCCTGCACCGCGCGCTGCACGCCGCCCTGGCGCTGCACGACGTGCGCTACCTGCCGGACCACCGGGTCGCGCGCATCGACCACGCCGGGGGGACTTTCACGCTGTCGGCGGGGGGTGCGGGCATCGTCGCCGGCAAGGTGGTGATCGCCGCCGGCAACGCCTCGCGCGAGCTTGCCCCGATGGTCGGGCTGCGGGCGCCGATGCAGCCGAATCGCGGCCAGATCATCGTGACCGAGCGCGTGCAGCGGTTCATGCGGCACCCGGTCGTCACCATCCGCCAGACCGACGAGGGCACCGTGATGATCGGCGACAGCCGCATCGACGACACCGACCTGGGAACGCTTGTCCAGCCCGTCAACGCGGTGATGGCCGACCGGGCGGTCCGGATGTTCCCGATGCTCGGCCGCCTCAACGTCGTGCGCAGCTGGAGCGGCGTGCGGGTGATGACCGAGGACGGCTTCCCGATCTACGACCAGTCGGTCACCCATCCCGGCGCCTTCGTCGTGACCTGCCATTCCGGCGTCACGCTGGCGGCGGCCCACGCCCAGGTCCTGGCTCCGATGATCGCGGCCGGGCAGCTCGACGCCGGCCAGGTCGGCGCCTTCAGCGCGCGGAGGTTCGATGTTCCGAAGGCTGCCTGACATAGAGGCCGGATCGGTGACCATCCGGGTCGACGGCGTCCCGCTCGCGGCCCGGGCCGGGGACACCGTGACCGCCGCCCTGCTGGCCGGCGGCCACGATCACTGCCGCACGACCGCGGTCGGCGGCGTCCGGCGGGCCCCCTACTGCCTGATGGGCGTGTGCTTCGACTGCCTGGTGACCATCGACGGCGTCGGCAACCGCCAGGGCTGCCTGGTCCCGGTGCGCGACGGCATGGTGGTCGACACGCAGCGCGGCAAGCGGGAGGTAGGGCGGTGACCCACGAGAGGATCGAGGGCGTGCGCGCCGATGCCTACGACCTGGTGGTGGTCGGCGCCGGGCCGGCCGGGCTCGCCGCCGCCGCGACCGCCGCGGCGGCCGGCCTGACGACGCTGGTGCTGGACGAGAACGCCGCTCCCGGCGGGCAGATCTACCGGGCCGTCACGTCGACGCCGGTCAGCGACCGCAGGATCCTCGGCACCGACTACTGGCACGGCGCCGGGCTGGTCGAGGCCGCCCGGCGAAGCGGTGCCGAGATCGTCGGCGGCGCCGTCGTCTGGAGCCTGGACCGCGACCTGCAGGTCGGCGTCTCGCATGGCGGTACCGCGCGGATGATCCAGGCGCGCCGCGTGATCATCGCCACCGGCGCCCTGGAGCGGCCGTTCCCGATCCCGGGCTGGACGCTGCCCGGCGTGATGACCGCCGGGGGGGCGCAGACCCTGCTGAAGTCCTCCGGACTGGTCCCCGATGGCCGCGCCGTGCTCGCCGGCACCGGGCCGCTGCTGTGGCTGCTGGCGGCGCAGCTGCTGCGCGCCGGCGTTACCCCCACCGCGATCCTTGACACCACGCCGCGGTCGAACCACTGGCGGGCGCTGCGCCACCTGCCCGGCTTCGCGCTCTCGCCGCTGCTGGCCAAGGGCCTCGGGCTAATGCGCGAGGTGCGCGCGCAGGTCGAGGTGATCGGCGGTGTGACCGGCCTCGCCGCCGAGGGAAGCGACCGGCTGCGCGCCGTCGGCTTCGAACGCGCAGGCGAGAACCGGCGCATCGAGGCCGACCAGCTGCTGCTGCACCAGGGCGTGGTGCCGAACGTGAACCTGGCGATGGCGGCCGGCGTCGAGCATCGCTGGGACCCGCTGCAGCTGTGCTGGTCGCCGGTGCTCGATGCCGACGGCGGCAGTTCGGTGCCCGGCATCGCGGTCGCCGGCGACGGTGCCGGCATCGCCGGCGCCCGGGCCGCCGAGGAGCGCGGCCGGCTGGCGGCGGTCGCCGCGGTCCGAGCACTCGCCCCGTCCGCCTCGGTCGCGGACGCCGGGGCGGTGCGGCGCAGCCTGCGCCGTCAGGAGCGCGGCCGCGCCTTCCTCGATACCTTGTACCAGCCGGCACGGCAGTTCCGGATGCCTGCGGACGACACCATTGTCTGCCGCTGCGAGGAGGTGACGGCTGGCCAGATCCGCGCGACCGTGGCGCTCGGCTGCGAGGGGCCGACGCAGATGAAGTCGTTCCTGCGCTGCGGCATGGGGCCCTGCCAGGGCCGCCTGTGCGGCCTCACCGTCACCGAGCTGATCGCGGAGGCCCGTGGCTGCACGCCCGAGACTGTCGGCTATTACCGGCTGCGGGCGCCGGTGAAGCCGATCACCCTCGGCGAGATGGCGGGAACGCCGGCCGGCACCGCCGCCGTCAAGGCGGTGGTTCGCGGGTAGCGTAAATCCCAGCCACAGGACACGCGGCTGCAGCCGTAACATTCCTCCGCCAGGATCGCGCCGGCACCCAGGAGGAGACCGATGGACCAGACCCTGCCGATCGCCGGCATCGGCGCCAACCTTTCCGAGAGCGGTTCCGACCTCGACCAGGTCGCCCGGCGGCTCGACGAGCTCGGCACGCTCGGCGCCGACTGCGCGGAGCTGTATGCCTCGTCGCTGGCGATGGTCGTGGCCGGGCGGCTGCTGCCGGGGCGCGTCGAGACCCTGCGTCGGATCTGCGCGGAACGGCAACTCGGCTACTCGCTGCACGCTCCGATCGCCATCAATCCGATGGACCGGCAGCATGCCGCCCTGCACCGGCGCGCCCTCGCAGCCTCGGTCGAGCTCGCGGCGGGCATCGGCGCCGACCTGGTGGTGATCCACGCCGGCCGCACCGACCCGGCCCGCTGGGCGAACGAGGCGGCGGCGCTGCTGGCGTTCGAGCGCGACGAACTCGCCGGATACGCGGATGCCGCCCGCGCCGCCGGGGTCACGCTGGCGATCGAGAATATCAGCCCCAACCCGGCGGTGATCGCCGGGCGCGAGACCAGCTACTCGCTCGACCCCTCGGCGCTGGCGGCCCAGCTGTCCGGCCTCGGCGAGGACTGCGTCGTCGGCTGCCTGGACGTCAGCCACGCCAACCAGGGATCCGGGCTGCAGGGCCACGACCTGCTGGCGGGATGCGCCGCGATGGGGCCGGTCAGCCGGCATCTGCACGTCAGCGACACCACCGGCACCCCGGCCCCCGGCTGGCTCGCCGGCCCGTCGGACATGGTGTTCTTCGGTGCCGGCGACATGCACGCACCGCTCGGCACCGCCGGCATCGACTACGATGCCGTCGCGGCGGTGCTGCGGCCGCTGCCGGGTACCCGCGCGATCCTCGAGCTGTCGGCGAGCGTCCGGCCGATGCTGGCCGACAGCCTGGCCCGCCTGCGGGTCTTCGCCGACCAGGTGAACCGGCTGGCGGCAGCGGCATGACCGCGCTGTTCCGCCCAATGCGGCCGTCCCGCCCGGCGACGCTGGTGGTGGCGCATCGCGGCCACTCCGCGGCCGCCGCCGAGAACAGCGTCGCCGCGCTCGAGCAGGCGATCGCCGTCGGCGCCGACATCGTCGAATGCGATGTCCGCATCGCCGGCGACGGTGTGCTGGTGGCCTCGCACGACGCCGACCTGAAGCGGCTCGCCGGCCGTGCCGTCGTCGTCGCCGATTCCCCCGCCGCAGTGCTGCAGGCGGTCGCCCGCGACGCCGGCGCCGAGGTGCCGCCGATCTCGGATCTGATGGCGGCGGCCTGGGGCCGTGTGCCGCTGATGCTCGACCTCAAGACCGGCGACCCGCTGGTGCTCCGGATGATCGCGGAGACCGCGCTCGCGGCCCGGTTCCGGCCGGAGGACCTCGTCCTGGGCCTGCGCTCGCCGTCCCAGGTCGGCGTCGCGCAGCTGCTGCTGCCGGACGCGGTGCGGCTGGCGCTGCACGGCCCCGGCGCGCCGGCGGCCGCCTTCGTCGAACTCGGCGTGCGGCTGGTGCGGCTGTGGGAGACGGCGGTGAGCGCCGCCTCGATCCGCAGCGCCGCCGAGCACGGTTGCCGGGTGTGGGTGACCACCGGCGGGCCGGGCACCGGGCGCCAGGTCGGCGACGCCGACGAGCGGGCGCTCGACGCGCTGCTGCGGGCGGGGGTGTCGGGGCTGCTGGTGAACGACCCGGGGCTCGGGCGGCGGGCCGTCGGGCGGATGGCGGCGACGGCCTAGCCGGATCAGCGCGCCGACCCGGAATACAGCCATTGGCCGATCGCACCGCCTGCAACCGCCCCGGCGACGGCAACGAGGCGCGAGGTGGCGAGTGCGGCTTCCAGGGTCGCGCCGGTGACCGGGGTTCCCGCGAGGACGGCCGGAACCGCCGAGTATCCGAGGATCGGAAGGACAAGGTTGGCCGCCATGACGCCCGCGACGGCGCCGAAGGCGATTGCCGTCATGCTGTACCCGGCCGAGGCCTGCGGCTTGCCGACGATCTCGTCGTAGGTCACCGGCGGAAGGCCGGAACTCCCGTCGTGCCGATCGGCGTATGACGGGGCTTGGGCGACCGCTCCTCCCGCGCCGTTTACGATCAGCAGTGCGGCGAGTGCGAGCAGGGTGGCGATACGGAACATCGGCGAGTCTCCTGGTGCAGCAGCGAGTCCGACCTGGCGGACCGCCGGATCGGCATCGAACGGATCGGCATCAAATCTGCGATCTCAATCACCGGCGGCCGGTGCGGTCTCGTTCATGAGACGCTCCACCGGCACGCACAGCATGGTCATGTTCTTCGAATTGAGCGACGCGAAGCCCTCGATCTGCCCCCGGGTGTCGATCTCCGGAATCTGCACCCGGAGGACGGCCTCGATGCAGGCGTCGCGCGTCGAGAAGTGGCCCACCGACGCCGGCACGCTGCTGCCGACGAACACCATCAGGATCCATTTCACCAAGGTCGCCTCCTGCCGTTCCGCCGGCCGCGCCGCCTGACGGCATCAATGTCCCGTCCGTGTCGCGGTCGACCCCACGATGGCGATCGGGATCACGCCGACGATGTTCTCCGTGTAGACCGGCTCCCAGTCGAGATGCCCGGTCGGCACGCTGAGCTCGGCGATCAGCCGGCCGATCTCCTTGGCCTCGCCGGAGTCCGGCGGGACCCGCTGGCTGAGCAGCCGCAGCGGCAGGTCGTAGGTCCTGTCGGTCCGGAAGGCCTCCCGCAGCTTCGGGACGGCCTCGTCGGGGCGGCCGAGCTTCTCCAGGCTGATCGCCCACATGACCAGGGCGGCCGAACGGTTCTGCGCGAACCGCGGATCCCCGGCGCAGCGGATCGCCGCCGAGAACGCCGCGATCGCGTCCGCATGCCGTCCCTCGCCGGCGAACACCGTGCCGATGTTCAGCCAGGCGGGCGCAAAGTCGGGCTTGATCGAGAGGACCTCGCGGAAGACCCGGCCCGCCTCGGCATTCCGGTCCAGCATCGCCAGGGCGACGCCCTGCAGGTTGAGGAGCCACGGCCGGTCGCCGTCCATGACCCCGGGCATCGCCTCCTCGGTGCAGCGCAGCGTCACCTCCGGGTCCGGCCGGCCCTCCGTCAACGAGCGGCGGAGCAGTGCCGCGCAGGCGATATGCGGGTCGACCAGCCGCACCAGCACCCATCCGGCATCCCGCATCAGATCATCGAGCCGGTCCATCGGCCTCTCGAAGCGCGCCCGGACGACCTGCTGGTCGAACCGGCGCGCCCGCAGCTCCATGACCGCCTTGCCGTGCTCGGTGATGATGTCGCCGGTCACCGTGTATTCGAGCAGGCCGGCGGACTGCTGCACGCGCTGCAGCAGCCGCAGCACCCCGGCGTCACGCGCGATGTGGTCGATGGACCCGTCGGCGCTCGGCGTCGAGATGCGTGTCCCGTGCTTGAAGGACCGTGCCTGGCGCATGACCAGATAGGCTTCGTCCTTCACCTTCTGCTCGATCGACTCCGACGTGTAGCCCCAGTGCCCGCTGATCTCCTCGGCGATGGTGATCCGGCTGATCGTGACCGGCCGGACGTCCAGCGTCGATTCGAGCCCGATGATGCCGAGCACGATGCCGAACAAGGAGATGAGATCGCCCATCGAACCGCTCCATCCACCCGCGGACGCCCCGACGAAGCCGTGCAGGGATGGCGCAGCGTAGAGGGGCTCTCGGGCCCGGGCCTTGATCTGGAGCAAGAGTGGCGGCGACGGCCCTCGGCATCCACGCCCTCGCCGCGCGGTTCCTGCCGCTCGCCATGCCGGTTCGACAGGCGCGCAAATCGCTGGGAAGCCGTCAGAATTTACGGATTCATGCGGATCGAATGCCGGTTCATATGCCGGTTCGGCGGCGGCGGGTATTCCCCGCCCGCCCGAGCGCCCGGCCACGAGCCGGCTTCGCGGGACCGGCCGCTGCCGCTAGGATGCGCCATGATCGAGATCGAAGGCGTTTGCAGCATCCCCGACGACGAGCTCGGGCTCAGCTTCATCCGCGCCGGCGGACCGGGCGGGCAGAACGTCAACAAGGTGGCGACCGCCGTGCAGCTGCGCTTCGACGTGCGCGGCTCGCCGTCGCTGCCGCCGCAGGTGAAGGCCCGGCTGGAGCGGATCGCCGGATCGAAGCTGACCAAGGACGGCGAGATCGTGATCACCGCCAACCGGCACCGCACCCAGCTCGCCAACCGCGAGGACGCGGTCGAGCGCCTCGCCGAGATGGTCCGGCAGGCGGCGATCCGGCCGAAGTTCCGGGTGCCGACGCGCCCGAGCCGGGCCGAGAAGCAGCGCCGCCTGGAAGGCAAGAGCCACCGCGCCGGGATCAAGGGCCTGCGCCGGAACGTCGGCGGTCAGGAGAACTAGGCGCCGCGGCACCAGGAGCCACGGCCTGCGGATCGCGGATGCGGCGGATCGCCACCGGCTGCGGCACCCCGTCCAGCAGATGCGCGCCGACGTCGTCGGCCGCCTCCGGCGCCAGGCCCGCGAGGGCGGCGGTCACCGCACTCACCAGGATGGTGACGTCGGCGCCGGCATCGAGCCGGTGGCCCAGCGCCTCCAGGCGGTGCGCCACGTTCACGGTGTCGCCGACGATGGTGTAGTTGACCCGGTCGGGTGCGCCGATATTGCCCACCACCGCCGGACCGGAATGCAGGCCGATGCGCACCCTGACCGGCCGCAGCCCCTTGCGGGCGCGGCGGCGGTTGTCGGCGGTGATCCGCCCGGCGATGCCCAGCGCCGCGCGGACCGCCCGTGCCGCGTGGTCGTCCATCGGGTCGGGCGCACCCCAGAACGCCATCACCGCGTCGCCGATATACTTGTCGATGGTGCCGTTCTCGGCGCCGATGCACTCGCCCAGCAGGCCGAAGTGGCGGTTCAGGAAGGTCGCGGTCTCCTCGGCCCCCATGCGCTCGGCGATCGCGGTGAAGCGCTCGATGTCGGTGAACATCACCGTCAGGTCGCGGGTCTCCGATGGCATGTCGCGGCCGCCGCCGCGCGCCACCAGCCGCTGCACCAGGCGGCGCGGCACATAGGTCTCGAACACCTTGAGGGCATCGAGCATCCGGTTGAAGGCGCGCGCCTGCTCGTCGACCTCCACGATGGCGCTGGCCGGCGCCGGCTCGGCCCGGTCGAAGTCGAGGCCGGCGACCGCCGCCGCACTCTGCGCCAGCCGGCTGACCGGCCGCGCGATCAACCCGCCGAGGACAATCGCGGCGATCACCGCGACCACCGTGACGGCGACGCCGGCCGCCGCCGACGCGGCGAGCCGCTCCAGTTCGTCGACCACCGCGTTGCGCTCGAAATACGCGCCCACGGCGATCGGCTTCGGCCCGTAGCCCTCCAGCCATCGAAACAAGACGATGTGCTGTCCTTCGCCGGTGTCGACCCGCATGACGTCGACGCCACGCTCGCGCGCCGATCCCATGAACGGGAGCGGCTGGCCGTTCTCCAGGTTGCGGATCACCTTATCGACCGCTTCCGCGACCGGGACCACCGCGTGCCCGGCACCCTCGGATGCCAGGCTCGGATGCGCCAGCAGCCGGTCGTGGCCATACAGCAGGAACGCCGTGGCGTCGTATTTCCGGCCGATCTCGTCGACGAAGGCCGAGAACCGTTCCAGCGACACCGCCGCCACCACGAACGTGGCGTCCGCGGCCGTGGAATCGACTCGCGCGGCGACGCTCACATAGGTGACGCCGTTTTCGACCACCGGCTCGCTCCAGCCGTTCCGCCTGCCCTCCGGGATCAGCGCCAGCGCCGCGAGCACGCGGGGGTTCTCCTCCACCGCCGGCGGCATCTGCATCACCGACCCGTCCGCGTGCCGCATCACCCCGCGCCGCACCATCGCGCTGTCCCAGTAGATCAGCACCTCCAGCGCCGGCGCCGTCGCCATGACCGCCCCGAGGGTCTCGAGCATCGCTTCCGGACCGGCACTGCCGATCCGCCCGGCGCGGATCTCGCCGACCACGCCGTCGACCACCTCGCCAGCGGCGTCCAGGCGGGCGCGCACCTTGTCCTCGATGCCGTCGAGGATCAGCACCGAGCGGTCGGACAGCATGCCGAAGGTGTTCGCGGCGCTGGCGGCGAGCGCGATCGCCAGCACCGCGCCGCCGGCCACCAGCACGAGGCCGCCCATGGTCAGCGCGAGCAGGGTTCGGATGCGGAGCCGGAGCATCGGGTCGTATGGTCCATCGGCAACGGGCGGCGCGGACGCCCGGCGCCACCATACACCGCCCGCCGGGGCGGCGTCAGAGCTGCGTGGGGTCGAGGCGCGAGCGCAGCCAGTCGCCGGCGATGCTCATCGACAGCGTGGTGAGGAAGATCACCGCGCCCGGGATCACCGCCAGCCACCAGGCGGTCAGCAGGTAGTCGCGGCCCTCGCCCAGCATCTGGCCGAGCGAGGTCAGCGGCGGCTGGATGCCGAGGCCGAGGAAGCTCAGCGAGGTCTCCAGCAGGATGGTCTGCGGGAAGTTGAGCGTCAGCTGCACGATCAGCGGGCCCATGACGTTCGGCAGGATGTGCCGCAGGTACAGCCTGCCCGGCCTTGCGCCGAGCGAGCGCACCGCCACCGCATAGCCCTGCTCGCGCGCCGCCAGCACCAGGCCGCGGGTGAGACGGGCATAGGTCTCCCAGCCGGCCAGGCCCATCAGCGCCAGGAACAGCAGGAAGTCGTTGCCGAGGAAGGCCAGCACCGCCAGCGCGATGATCAGGAACGGCATCGCCGCCTGCCAGTCGACCGCCATCATGACCAGTTCGTCGACCCAGCCGCCGCGATGCGCCGCCAGGATGCCGAGCGCGATCCCGAGCACGGCGCCGATCAGCGTCCCCAGCAGGGCGAGCGCCATGGACACCTGCGTGGCGACCAGCAGCCGGCTGAGCAGGTCGCGCCCGAGCTTGTCGGTGCCGAGCAGGTGCGCGTCGATCGCCCGATCCATCCAGAACGGCGGCCGCAGCCGGTGGAGGAGGTCGGTCGCCTCGTGGCCGTAGGGGGCGAGCAGCCGGGCGAACACCGCCAGGAAGGCGATGGCGGCGAGGAAGCCGATGCAGGCCGCCACGCTGGCGGGCAGGCCGTGCGGCAACAGGCGGCGCGGCAGCAGGCGGCGTCGCTGAAGGAGGCGTGCCGCCGGCGGCACGGGGTGGGGGATCCCGGTCATCGCCGCCTCACCGGGTCCGCTCGCGGGCGCCGACCCGGACCCGCGGGTCCAGCCAGCCATAGGCCAGATCGACCGCCAGGTTGGCGGCGACCATGGTGACCGCCACCAGCACGACGATGCCCTGCACGACCGACAGGTCGCGGTCGGCGACCGCCGAGGTCAGCAGGCGTCCGACGCCGGGCCAGGCGAACACGTTCTCGGTGACGACCGCCCCGCCGATCATGCCGCCCAGGCTGAAGCCGACGATGGTGACGATGGGGATCGCGGCGTTCGGCAGGGCGTGCCGCCACACCCGGCGCCCGAGGCCGGCACCGGCCGCCTCGGCGGTGCGAAGGTAGTCGCGCGCCAGCACCTCAAGCATCGCCGAGCGGGTGAAGCGGGCGATCGACCCGGCGAAGGCGGTCGCCAGCGTGATCACCGGCATCACCATGTGCGCCGCGGTGCCGTAGCCCGAGCTCGGCAGGATGCGCAGGTGCAGCGCGAACAGCAGGATCAGCAGGATGCCGAGGAAGAAGTTCGGCATCGAGAAGCCGAACACCGCGAAGGACATGGTCAGCCGGTCGAGCCAGCGGTCGCGGTTCAGCGCCGCGAACACCCCCAGCGGGATGCCCATCGCGAGGGCGGCGGCGAAGGTGGCCAGGCCGAGCTCCAGGGTCTTCGGGATCCGCTGCCAGATCACCTCGGCGGCCGGCAGCCGGTTGCGGAACGAGATGCCGAAGTCGCCGTGGAACGCCGACTGGAAGTATTTCAGGTACTGCTCCCACAGCGGCCGGTCGAGGCCCCAGGCAGTGCGGTAGTAGTCGCGGATCAGCGGATCGATGTCGTCGGGCAGCAGCTGCTCGGTCGGATCGCCGGTGACGCGGAGCACCACGAACACGAAGGTCACGACCAGCCAGAGCGTGAGCACCGCCCGCAGGATCTTGATCGCGGCATATCGCAGATTCACGCGGCGGCCTCCGGATGGTGGCAGGCGATGCTGCGCCCGTCGGCCTGGCGGCGCGGCAGCGGCCGCTCGGCCCGGCAGCGCCCGGTCGCGAACGGGCAGCGCGGGTGCAGGCTGCAGCCGGGCGGCGGGTCGAGCGGGCTCGGCACCTCGCCGGACAGCCGCACCGGCCGGCCGCGCGGCTCGCGGCGGGCGCGCGCCACCGGCACCGCCCCGATCAGCGCCCTCGTGTAGGGGTGGCGGGGTTCGTCGAAGATCTGCCGGCGGCTGCCGACCTCGACGAAGGCGCCGAGATACATCACCGCGATACGGTCGCTGACATGCCGGACCAGGCTGAGGTCGTGGCTGATGAACAGGTAGGAGAGCCCGAGGCGGGCCTGCAGGTCGGTGAGCAGGTTCACCACCTGCGCCTGGATCGAGACGTCGAGGGCGGCCACCGGCTCGTCGCAGACGACCAGGCGCGGCCCGACCGCCAGGGCGCGCGCGATCACCGCGCGCTGCTGCTGGCCGCCGGACAGCGCGTGCGGATAGCGGTCGGCGAAGCCCGGCAGGCCGACCGCCTCCAGCATCGCCTCCGCCTCGGCGCGCCGCTCCGCCGGGGCGCCGAGGCCGTGGATGTCGAGACCCTCGCGCACCTGGTCGCCGATGCTGAGCCGGGGATCCAGGGCGCTGCGGCTGTCCTGGAAGATCAGCTGCATGTCGCCGCGCAGCGCCCGCCAGCGATCGGCGCCGGTGGCCGACAGATCCTCGCCGTCGAACGCCACGCGCCCCGAGGTCGGCTCGATGAGGTTCAGCACCAGGTTGCCGACGGTGGACTTGCCGCAGCCGCTCTCGCCGACGATCGCCAGGGTCTCGCCGGCGGCGAGCTCGAAGGACACGCCGGCGACCGCGGTCAGCTCGCGCCGCGGTCCGAACAGGCCGCGGCGCGGCCCGGGGTAAACCTTCACCAGGTCACGGACCGCCAGCAGCGGCGCGGGCTCCGGGTCCCGGTCCGGGGCGACGGCGAGGCTCTCGACCGCCGCCATCACGCCGCCCGCAGCGGCCGCAGGCACGCCACCCGTGCGGCTCCGTCGCCGGCCAGCGGCGGCTGCGCCGCGGCACAAGCAGCACCGGCGCGGCCGCAGCGGGGTGCGAAGGCGCAGCCGGGCGGCAACGCCGACAGCGCCGGCACCGTGCCCTCGATGGGGACCAGCCGCTCGACGTCCTCGTCGATGAAGGGCAGCGAGGCCAGCAGTCCGGCGGTGTAGGGGTGCAGCGGCGCGCCGAGCACCGCGGCGGTCGGCCCCTGCTCGACCACCCGGCCGGCATACATCACGGCGATCCGGCCGGCCATCTCGGCGATCAGGCCGAGGTCGTGGGTGACGAACAGGATCGCCATCCCGGTCCGGCGCTGCAGCTGACGCAGCAGCTCCAGGATCTGCGCCTGCACCGTCACGTCGAGCGCGGTGGTCGCCTCGTCGGCCACCAGCAGCGCCGGCTCGCCGGCGATCGCCATGGCGATCATGGCGCGCTGCTGCTGGCCGCCGGACAGCTGGTGCGGATAGTCGCGGGCGCGCCGGGCCGGCTCCGGGATGCCCACCAGGTCGAGCAGCTCGACCGCGCGGCGCCGGGCGGTGGCACGGTCGGAGCGGGTGCGCAGCTGGTAAGCCTCGGCCACCTGCCAGCCGATGCTGCGCACCGGGTTCAGGCAGCCGCCGGGGTTCTGGAAGATCATCGCCATGCGCCGGTGCCGCAGGTCGCGGGCGGCGCGGTCCTCCGGCTCCGGGGCGATCCGCCGCCCCTCCACCAGGACCCGGCCTGAGGCGACCGTCACCCGGCGGCCGAGCAGCCCCATGGCGGCGAGGCAGGTCAGGGTCTTGCCGCAGCCGCTCTCGCCGACGAGGCCCAGCGTCTCGCCGGCGGCGACCTGCAGCGACACGCCGCGCACCGGGAACACCGGCGCGGCGCCCGGCGGGTCGATGCGGACCGTGAGGTCTTCGATGGCGAGAACGGGGGAGGTCATGGGCAGTCTCGGAGACGCAGGTGGGTCCCGGGTCGGGCTGCGGCCGCCCGGGATGACGTCAGTAAAGAGGGAAAGTGGGGCGTCCCTTCCCTTGCCGTCATCCCGGACCGGGTCGCCGCAGGCGGCACGGATCCGGGACCCACCGGTCGCCGCTACTTCGAGAACGCCAGGTTGTACGGCCGGAAGTCCATGTAGTAGAGCGAATAGGCCTTCCACTGCAGGGACTTCTTGAGGGCGTAGGTCTCCAGCGGGTTGTACAGCATGGTGCCGGGGACCTCGTCCATCCAGATGTCGAGCGACTGGCGGTAGGCGTCCTTGCGCACCGCGACGTCCGAGTTCGAGATCAGGGTGTCGTGGGCGGCGTTGAACGCCTCCGGCGCCTTCCAGACCCGCTGCGGGTTCTTCTTGTTCAGCTGGATGTCGCTGATCCGGCCCCACTGCGCCACGAACGACCCGGTCGGGTCGGGGATGCGGTGGGTGTTGGACCACGGCCGGATGTGGACGCCCGGGGCCAGCACCTGGGTCCAGTTCTCGACCGGCTCCAGCTTCACGTTCAGCCCGACGTCCTTCCACATCTGCTGCATCGCCTGCGCCGCCTCGAGGCTGTTCACGTAGTAGTTCAGAGGCAGGCGGTAGACGATCGGCTCACCCTTGTAGCTCGACTCGGCGACCAGCTTCTTCGCCCTGGCCGGGTCGTAGGCGAAGCCCGGGTAGTCCGGCAGGTAGATCTCGTAGGACGGCAGCTGGTGGCCGTTGGGGGTATAATTCTTGTCCTCCCACAGCGCCTGGCGCAGCAGGTCGCGGTTGATCGCCAGGCTCAGCGCCTGCCGGACCTTCTTGTCCTGCATGAACGGCGCGTCCATGAAGAAGACCAGCATGTGGGAGTTGTCGAGCACCACCTGCTCGACCGCGATGTCCTTGTAACCGCGCAGCACCTCGACCTGGTCCGGCGGCACGTTCACGATGATGTCGAACTCGCCGCTGACCAGGCCGGCGACCCGCGCCGAGGTCTCCGGCACCACCTTGAAGGTGATGCTCTTCGCCGTCGGCTTGCCGCCGAAGTAGTCGTCATGGGCGACCAGCCGGATGTACTCGCCATCCACGAACTCGGCGATCTTGTAGGGCCCGGTGCCGACCGGGCTGCGCCGGAACTGGTCGTAGCCGCGCGTCAGGTAGTCGCGGGCGTTGACGATCCAGCTGGCGTAGCCGGCCATGCGCTGCTCCATCATCACGTCCGGCACCCGGCTGACGATGCGCACCGTGTAGCGGTCGACCCGCTCGGCGTGGCTGATGGTGTTCATTTCCTGCCGGCCGGTCGGCACGATCGGGCGGTCGCCGAGCATGCGGCCGTGGGTGAAGGTGAAGACCACGTCGTCGGCGGTCAGTTCGTCGCCGTTGTGGAACTTGACGCCCTTGCGCAGCGCGAACTCGATGGTCTTGTCGTCGATCCGCTTCCAGCTCTCGGCGAGGCCCGGCTGCAGCTTCGAGCCGCCGCCCTTGCCGTCGGCCAGGAAGTCGCGCCGGATCAGCGAATCGAACATCGAGTAGATGATCCGGACATGGATGTTGCCGATGCCGTCGGCCGGCTCCAGCGTGTCCGGGATGGCGTTGACCGCCACCACGAGATCCGGCCGGTCGTCGGCGCGGGCGTCGACGGCGGCGGACGCCGTCAGCGCCAGCCCGAGCATGGCGCCGAACACGGCGCGCAGAGCGGTTCGCATGGGTCATCCCCTTCTGGTTGGAGACCCGGACTCTAGGGGTGGGGCGTGAACGCCCTGCGGCGGTCCGGCGACATTTCCGGTGCGCTTCGGTTACCGGCGCGCGTCAGGTCGAGGATGATCCGGTGACGGCCGGAGCCGCCCGCAGCGCCTCCGCGAGCGCCAGGGCGGCTGCATCTAACTGAGGCTGGTCCAGAATCAGCGGCATCGAAAGAGTCACGCGGCCGGATGCATCGGCAGTCAGGTTGAGCCCGCGCCGGTAGGCCTCGGCCTCCGTCGCCAGCGGATCGATGCCGGTGCCGACACGCAACGCCGCCAGCGAGCCGGCGACCTCGAACCCCGATAGCAGCCCCTGGTCGCGCAGGTCGGAGAGGCGGGCGGCCAGGATCTCGCCGTTGCGGCGCGACCGCTCGACCAGGCCCCCGCCGACGATGACCTCCAGCACGGCGAGCCCGACCGCCGCCAGCACCGGGTTCTTCTCGTGCGTGATATGGCCGATCGCCAGCTCGCCGGCGCGGTCGAGATCGGCGCGGGCGATCACCGCCGCCAGCGGCAGCACGGCACCGCCGAGCGCCTTGCCCAGCACGGTGACGTCCGGGGTGACGGCATGGCGCTGCGAGGCGAACAGGTGGCCGGTCTTGCCGAGGCCGGTCGGGATCTCGTCGAACACCAGCAGCGTGCCGGCCCGTCGGCAGCGCGCCTCGACCTCCGTCCAGAACCAGTCCGCCGCGACGCCCGGGCGGGAATGCACCGGCTCCGCGACCAGGGCCGCCGGCGCCTCGACGGCAAGCGCCCGCTCCAGCGCCTCCAGCGCCACCCGCGCCGCAGCCTCCGGGCATGGCCGGCCGGCCGTGGGATCCGCCCAGAATGCCGGCAGGTGACGGCAGCCCTCCAGAAGCGGCATGCCTGCGCGCTCGCGCTCCCGGCCGCCGACCGACAGGGCGCCGAGGCCGGCGCCGTGCCAGGCACCCTCGAAGGCCAGCGTGCCGCGCCGGCCGGTCGCGACATAGGCGAGCTTGAGCGCGATCTCGATGGCGTCGGTCCCCGACGGCGCCAGAAGCACCCGGGCCGGCCCGTACGGCCACAAGGCCACCAGCCGCTCGGCGAGTGCCACAGCGGCCTCGTTGGTGAAACGCCTGGGCGAGAACGGCTGGACGTCGAGCTGCCGGCGCAGCGCCGCCAGAACGGCGGGATGGCCGTAGCCGAGGTGGTGGCTGCCATTGCCGTGGAAGTCGAGGATCCGACCGCCGTCCGCATCGATCAGATACGGCCCGTCGCAGCCGACCACGGCGCGGCGCACCGGGCTGGAGCCGCGCTGGCTGAGGAAGACGGCCGCGTCGCGCCCGACCAGTCCCGACCCGCTGCTATGCTCCGGCACGTCGTGCCTCCCCGCTGTTGCGCTCGACCAGGCGGACCGCCGCCATGACGGCAAAGACGACCATGAGAACCGCCAGGCTCATGGCGCAGGCGGTTCCGTAATAGGCACTCTCGGCGCTGTCGAAGATCGCCACCGCGGCGAGATCGATGTCGGGACCCTGCAGGAACACCACCGCCGAGAAAGTCGAGAGCCCGTCGACGAAGACGTAGAGCCCGCCCAGCAGGACGGCCCGCCGCATTACCGGCAGCACCACCAGCCGGAAGCGCTGCCACTGCGTGGCGCCGAGCGAGGCGGCTGCCTCCTCGACCGACCGGTCCAGCCGGCGCAGCAGCGCCCGGCCGGCCAGCACGCCGACGAACAGGTTCCCGAACAGGATGTTGAGGACGAGGATCGCATGGGTGCCGTTCAGCGACAGCTCACGGATCCCGAACGGCGCATTGAACGCCACCACATAGCCGATGCCGAACACCACGCCCGGCAGGATCGCCGGCAGCATCACCAGGAAGGCGATCGATTCGGTCGCCGCCGAGCGGAAGCGGTCCGCCAGGTAGGCGACGCCGATCGCCAGCAGCCCGCCGAGCGGCGCGGCGATGCCGGCGACAGCGAGGCTGGTCCACACCGGGGCAATGCCGGCATAGCCGGACACCAGGCCAGGTACCGCCTCGGCCGAGGTGAAATGCAGGGTGGTGAGGCTCCAGTCGCGCCCCCAGACGGTCACGAAGGCGCCGGCCGCGATGGTCAGGTAGATCACCGCGGTGAAGCCGATGATCGACCACACCAGCACGCCCAGGCCGATGCGAGCGCCGCGCGGCGCCGGAATCGCCGACGGTGCCGCGGCACCGGCGGTCTCGAAGCGCTTGCGGCGGCCGATGCGGTCGAGCAGCAGGTAGACCGCCAGCGCCGGGACGATCAGCCAGACCGCGATCGCCGAGGCCAGCGGCGTGTTCTGGAAGCCGATCATCTCGTCGTACAGCACGCCGGCGAGCACCGGCAGGTCCTTGCCGATCACCATCGGGTTGCCGAAGTCGGTCATCGACAGGATGAACACCAGGGTGGCGGCGCGGATTATGCCGGGCTGCGCCATCGGCAGGCCGACATGCCGGAAGGCGCGCCAGGGGTCGGCGCCGAGGCTGGCGGCCGCCTCGTCGAGCCGGCCGTCCTGCCGCGACATCATGTTGTCGAACACGATGAAGGCCGCCGGCAGGAAGCTCAGCACCTGCGCCACCACCACGCCGACGAGGCCGTAGAGGTTGCTGGCCGAGGCGTCGATCCAGCCGAGCGAGCGGTCCAGCAGCTCGTAGGTCACCAGCCCGTTGCGGCCGAACAGCAGCACCGCGGCGGTCGCCACCACCACCGGCGGCGAAACCAGCGGCACCAGCAGGCCGAACCGCGCCAGGCCGGCAGCCGGCACGATGCGGCGGTTCACGCCATGCGCCGCCGCCAGCGCCAGCGCGGTGGTGAGGACCGTGGTGACCGCCGCCAGCAGCAGCGAGTGCGCGGCGGCGCGGCGGAAGCGTTCCTCGCCGATCACCCGCAGATAGTGGTCGGGGCCGAGCCGCACCGATACGCCGCTGCGCAGCGTCTCGTACTCCGCCTCGCTCAGGCCGTCGCGCACCTTGAAGGCGAGCGGCACCCGCCGGTGCAGCGCCGCCAGCGCCAGTGGCAGCAGGTCCTCGACGGCCCGGCGGCGATCCTCCGGCAGTTCGTTGAGGACACGGCGCGACGCCTCGATCTGGTGGTCGAAGGCCGCCATGCGGTCCCACGGCACCGGCAGTCCCTCGACCAGCAGCGCCGCCGCCACCGCCTCCATGCGCTGCCGGGCGGTCGCCCGCCCGGCCCACTGCCGCAGCAGCGCCGCCCGCTCCTCCTCCGGCAGCAGCGCCAGCGCCCGCTCGGTGATGCGTACCAGCTCGACCGCCGGCAGCGGTGCCGCGACCGACGCACTGCGCACCAGCATGGCGCCGAGCGGCACGCCGATGAAGGCGACGATCAGCGCGCCCAGCACCAGGATCGCCGGCCAGGCGGCGGGCAATCTAAGCACCCGCCGCCTCCGTGGCCTGCTGCTCCGTATCGGCATCGAGCACCGTCGCGAAGGCCGGGTCGATGTCCAGCGCCAGCGCCGAGCCGGGCGCGCGCGGATCGGCGAACCACTCGGCGGCGGGACGGTCGGCCGCGACCTCCTCGCCGGTTTCCAGCCGCAGCTTCAGCCGCACCACCGGGCCGAGGAAACTGGCACCCACCAGCCGCGCCGGCAGGCCGCCTTCGGCCGCCACAGTGTCGCGCACCCGGGCGTGCTCCGGCCGCCACGCCAGTACGGTCGGGCCCACGCAGCCGAGGTGGCCGTTCGGCCGCGCCGGGACCGCCCGGCCGGCGCATTCGACGCGGTCGGCGGCGAGCACCCGGCAGGGCAGCACGTTGGCGACGCCGACGAAGCGGGCGACGAAGGCATGGCGCGGCCGCAGGTAGATCTCGCTCGGCGTGCCCGCCTGCAGCACCCGGCCGTCGCGCATGACGGCGATGCGGTCGGAGATCGCCAGCGCCTCCTCCTGGTCGTGGGTGACGTAGAGCGCGGTGATGCCGAGTTCGACGACGATCCGCCGGATCTCGTCGCGCAGCCGCGCCCGGATTTCGGCGTCGAGCGCCGACAGCGGCTCGTCGAGCAGCAGCACCGGCGGGCTCGGCGCCAGCGCCCGCGCCAGGGCGACCCGCTGCTGCTGGCCGCCGGACAACTCGTGCGGGTAGCGGTCCTCGCAGCCGCGCAGGCCGACCATGCGGCAGAGCTCGGCAACGCGGGCCGCGACATCGGCCCGGCCGTCGCCGCGCAACGCCGGCGCGAAGCCGATATTCTCCGCCACGGTCTTGGTCGGGAACAGCGCATAGCTCTGGAACACCAGGCCGAGGCCGCGGCGGTGCGGCGGCACCGCTGTGACATCGGCACCGCCGACCCGGACCCGGCCGGCATCGGGCTGCACGAAGCCGGCGGCCATGCGCAGCAGTGTGGTCTTGCCGCAGCCGCTCGGGCCGAGCAGCGTGAAGAACGTGCCCGACGGCACATCGAGGTCGACGGCGGCAACCGCCACCGTCGACCCGAAGCGCTTGCCGACCCGCTGGAAAGCCAGCGACGTCATTTCTCGTACTTCTTCGCCCAGGCCTGCTTGTAGCCGTCTTCGTCGACCGGACGCCGCAGCTTCCAGAGATAGACCTGGTCGAGCGGCACGTTGCCGTAGCCGGGGGCGGCACCGATGCCGACATGCGGCGCCAGCGCCTTCATCCCGCCCTCGCCGAACAGCCAGTCCATGAAGACCTTCGCCTCGGCCGGGTTCGGGGCGCCGGCGATCAGCCCGCCGCCCTCGATGATGTTCGGCGACATCCGGCCTATCACCATCTTCACGTCGGGGCTGGCCGCGACCTGCTGCAGGATCGCGGTGTCGTAGGTCAGGCCGATGGCGTTCTCGCCGGCCGCCACCTGGCGGGCCGAGGCGCTGCCGCTGGAGTTGTACTGGAACATGTTCTCGTGGAGGTTCTCCACGAAGCTCTCGCCGAACATGTCGCTCATGGTGGTGAAGATGGTGAACCCGGTGCCGGACTTGGTCGGCGCCGCCACGGTCACCTGGCCCTTGTAGTCCGGCTTGATCAGGTCGACCCAGTCGGTCGGCACCGGCAGCTTCTTCTGCTCCAGCAGCCTGGTGTTGACCGCCATCGCCATGACCGTCGCGTTGTGCCCGTACCAGAAGCCGTCGGGATCCTTGAAGGCCTCGGTGATCAGCATGCCGTTGGGCGCGTAGGGCTGCAGGGCGCCCTCCTGCTTCAGGCGCTCCAGCGCGAAGTCGTTGACCATCCAGACCACGTCGGCCTGCGGGTTGCCCTTCTCGGCCAGGATCTTCTGGGTGATCGGCCCGGTCGACATGTTGACCGACTTCACCTCGATATCCGGGCGGGCCGCCTTGAAGGCCTCCACGACATCCTTCTCGATCTTCGCGTTGGAGGCCGTGTAGAGCGCCAGTTCCTTGGCCTCGGCCGGCGCGGCGAGCGCCAGTCCTAGAACCGCCGCCGCGGCGAGGCCCGCCCTTGTCGACACGCGCTGCATTGCTCGTCTCCTTGCTCGAACGGGCTCCCGCCGCCGCGGTCGGACCACGGCCGGGGCAATGCCCGGGATGGACGGTTGATAGCGGCGTTCGATGATGGCTTGTTTACAGAGTGGGCTCTTGATGTACCCACCATCGGCCCGAACGAGGGCCCACTTCCGGAGTCCCGCGATGCGGACGTCGATCCCTGTTCTCGACTTCGTCACCCTCGACCCGGCCTCCGGGGTTCCGCTCTACCACCAGGTCTATGCCGAGCTCCGGGCCGGGATCCTGAACGGACGGCTCGCCGCCGGCACGCGCCTGCCGTCCAGCCGGGCGGTCGCCGACGCGCTCGGGTCGTCCCGCCGCCCGGTCCGCGAGGCATACGGCTTCCTGATTGCCGAAGGCCTGCTGGAGTCCCGCCATGGCGCCGGAACCTATGTCCGCGGCCGCCCGGCGATCGTCGATGCCGGCGCCGCCGAGGCCGCGGGAACCCCGGCGCCACTCTCCCGGCGCGGTGCGGCGCTGGTCGCAACGGCGAATTATGAGACCCGCTGGACCGGTGCCTTCGCGCCGACGCTACCTGCGGCCGATCACTTTCCGCGCCAGGAATTCGCCCGGTTGCTGGCGCGGCGCTGGCGGCGGGCGGAGGCCGCCGACTTTCGGAAACCGCCCGCCGCAGGGCTTCCGGCGCTCCGCGAGGCGGTCGCCGGCTATCTGGCCACCGCGCGCGGCGTCGTGTGCACCCCCGAGCAGGTGATGATAACCGCCGGCAGCACCCATGCAGTGGGCCTGCTGGCGAGGCTGCTGGCCAATCCGGGCGAGCGCGCCTGGACCGAGAACCCCGGCTGGCCGACCGGCCGCCAGACCCTGACCGCCAACGAGGTGGCGGCGGTTGCGGTGCCGGTCGACCGTGACGGCCTCGATGTGGAGGCCGGGCGGATCATCGCCCCCGACGCCCGGCTCGCCCTGGTGTCACCGACCCGCCAGTACCCGCTCGGCATGGCCATGTCGATGGCCCGCCGGATGGAATTGCTGACCTGGGCCCAGGACCAGCATGCCTGGATCATCGAGGACGACTACGACGGCGAGTTCCAGTATTCGTCACGGGTCCTGCCACCTCTGCAAACATTGGATCGCAACGGCCGGGTCATCTACATGGGCTCGTTCAGCAAGGTCCTCACCCAGGCGCTGCGGGTCGGCTATCTGGTCGTGCCGCTGGCGCTGGCGGGTCCGACGGCACGAGCGCTGTCGCACGACAAGGTCGTGCCGATGCTGGCGCAGGCCGTGCTCGCGGAGTTCCTCCAGTCCGGCGAGTTCGCGCGGCATGTTCGTCGCATGCGGACGCTGTACCGGGACCGGCAGCACGCCCTGGTGGGCGCGTTGAAGCAGCGCCTCGGCCATGCGCTGCGGCCCGCCATGGCCGAGTCAGGCTTCCACATACTTGCCGCCCTCGCAGAAGGCCTCGACGAACGCGAGCTGTCGCGGCGATGCGCCGAGCATGGTGTGTACGCGCCACCCCTCGAAGACTACTTCCACGTGGACACGCGTCCGGCACTCTCCCTGGCCGATGGCATGCTGCCCGGCCCCACCCTGGTGCTGGGCTTCGCCGCCCTCGATGCGGTCGAGCTCGATCGCGGCGTCACGGTGCTGCAGCAGTTGACCGCCGGCCTTGTTGTCGCAGCCCCGCGTTCAGTCCATCCCGCATAGGCGCCAGGTCGAACGGTTGATTTCAAGAACCCGCTCAGGCCGCCCGGACCTGCGAGACGAAACCGTCGATCTTGGCTTTCAACTCGTCGAACTTGCGGGTCATCGACTGCGCCGTCGCCCGCACCGAGCCTGCATACTGCCCGGTCTCCCGCGCCGATTCGGTCAGTTGCACGATCGTCTCCGACACCCGGGCGGTGCCTTCCGAGGCCCGGCGCACGTTGTCGGCGATCTCGCGGGTGGCCGCACCCTGCTCCTCGACCGCCGAGGCGATGGCGCCGGTGATGCCGTTGATGTTCTCCATGGTGCCGATGATCCGCTCGATCGCCGTCGCGGCACCGGAGGTGGCGCGCTGGATGGTCGCGATCTGGTCGGTGATCTCCACGGTCGCCCGCTCGGTCTGGGTGGCGAGGCTCTTCACCTCGCTGGCCACCACCGCGAAACCCTTGCCCATCTCGCCGGCACGCGCCGCCTCGATCGTGGCGTTGAGGGCCAGCAGGTTGGTCTGCTTGGCGATGTCGGCGATCAGCCGGACCACGTCGCCGACCCGCTGCGCCGCCTCCACAAGCTCGTTGACCTCGCGGCCGGTCTGCTCGGACTGCTCCGCACCCTGCCGGGTGACGGTCGAGGACTGGGTGACCTGGGCGGTGATCTCCTGGATCGAGCAGGACAGCTCTTCGGTGGCACCGGCGACGGACTCCGTGCTCGACCGGGTCCGCTCGGATTCCGACGACACCACCGTCGCCTGCCCGGTGGTGCGGGTGGCGGTCGCCATCAGTTCGTCGATCACCCTGGCCATCTCGCCGACGGCACCGAGCATGGCCTGCATCTCCGCCTGTACCGAGGCCTCGAAGCCGTCCGCCAGTTCGTCCCGCGCGCGCCGCTTCTCGGCCTCGGCGAGGATCGCCGCCTGCGCCTGCGCCGCCTGCAGGCGCTCGATCTCCTCGGCGTTCTGCTTGAACACCGCGAGCGCGCGTGCCATCTCGCCGAGTTCGTCGGCCCGGCTGGTCGACGGGACGGCGGTGGCCGTCTCGCCGGCGGCCAGCGCCCGCATGGCGCCGGTGATCTCCTTGATGTTGCGGGCAATCGACAGGTACACCAGCGCCCCGAGGGCGGCTGTGACCGCGACGGCGAGAGTGATCGCCACCAGCAGGGTCGACTCCGCGCTGTCCGACCGCTCGAGCAGGCCGCCGAGGTCGCCCGAGATCTCGTCGCGCACCAGGGCGGCCAGTCGCAGCACGATGTCGTTGATCTTTTCGTAGCTGGCGTTGGCGGCGATCATCTCCTTGCCGGCGAGGGCGACGTCGACGGTCGCCATCTCGATCGCCGAGGTCGCCGCCACCCGGTAGTCGCCGAGCGCCGAGCGCAATCCCTGGACCTGCGCGGTCTCAGCCGCCGAGCGGCCGAAGAGCGCCGCCATCTTGTCGACGGTGGCCTCGATCCCGGCCAGTGCCTGCAGCGACTCCTGGCCGCCGACATAGACCTGTTCTTCGTCGACGTCGTCGCCACTGGCCTTGGCCAGGATGTCGAAGATCGCGACGTGGCGCTTCGACAGCGTCGAGAACACATCGAACACGATCTGGCTACGGTCCAGGCTCGGCCCGGCGATGCGGTTGACGACGACGTGCTGCTCCTGGATGAGCTTGGCGAAGAGGCCGCCCAAGGCGATCAGCATGACGAGGCACAGCGCCGGGATCACGACGATGCGGGTCCGGAGCTTCAGCTTGCCGATGATGTTCATTTGCCATTCCCCCTCGGGCGACTCTTCCTGCGCAGACTGTCCGTGCCGGCTCAGCCGGCCAGGCCGGGCCATTCCTCGGGGGTGATGGTCCCGACATGCGTGAAGGTGCCGTCGCCGTTGGGCTTGAACACGTTGATGTCGCCGTCGTTCTTCGGCCAGATGCCGGTGGCGTCCTTGAGGTTGGCGGTGTGCGAGATCAGGAAGGCGTTGGTTCCGGCCGCCGGTGCCTTGGACAGCTGCTTCTTCACCCAGTCGTTGGCGACCTTGGCCTCCTCCGGGCTCAGCCGGGTGGCGTAGCGCAGTTCGTCCGCCTTCTGCCCCTTGCCGAACACGATCATCGCGGTCTCGACGGCGCGGCAATACGGGCTGGACAGCACCTCGGAGACCGGCACCGAGAACTTCTTCAGGCCGTCGCCGATCATCTTCGCCTGCGTCTTGCCCTCCTCGGAGAGGTTGCGCTGCTTGGAGCAGTCGGCGTAGTCGGTGATCTCGCCGTCCTTCTGGTCCTTGTTGGTCTTGGTGTGACGCAGATAGACGACGTAGCCGCCGCGGCTCATCGCCTCCAGCAGCGCCTTGCCCGACAGCGGCCCCTCCGCGTTCGCCGCGGCAGGCGCCGCAATCGCAATCAACAGTAGTGCAGCAATGAAATTCACGATCTTGGTCATTCCACCCTCCTTGGACATGGTTGCCCCGCCGGCCTCTTGCCGCGCGCCGGATAGGTTAAAGCGCTCCCGGATTAAATTAGGGTTAAGTGTGCCTTGAATATTTTCAGACCAATATTTACGGGCAATTAACCATGGACCGCACTGCGCCTATGTTGATCAATTGCGAAATACTCGCATGTTGATCTCGCCATTAACTTCCGCACCCGAATATCCGGCAGCTCCGCCCAGCACTCCGATGGCAACCGCGGCGAAGTGGCAGCCGGCCGCCAGCAGCACGAAGCCATGCCAGATCGCGTTCTGATAGGGCAGCCGGCGCCACAGGTGGACCACCACGCCAACGCTGTAGAGCACCCCGCCGGCCAGCAGCAGCGTCCCGGCGGCAGGGGTCAACGACGCCAGGATCGGGTCGATGACCAGCAGGATCGACCAGCCGAGCGCCAGGTAGAGCGCCAGCGCCAGCCGTTCCAGCCGGCGCGGCCAGGCGATCTTCAGCGCCACCCCGGCCAACGCCACGGCCCAGACCGCGAGGCAGAACGCCCATCCCCAGTCCCGCGGCAGCCACAGCAGCGTGAACGGCGTATAGGTGCCGGCGATCATCACGTAGATCGCCGCATGGTCGAGCCGGCGCAGCCATTCCCGCCAGGGCGAGCGCGTCCGCAAGTTGTACAAGGCGGAGCATGCGAGCATCGCCAGCAGCCCGGCACCGTAGACGGCGATGCCGAGCACCTCGCTCAGGCCGCCATCACGCAGCGTCGCGGCGAGCAGTGCCGCGACCGCGGCCGGCGCGATCGCCAGCCCCACGGCGTGCACGGCGCGATCGGCGCGGTATTCAGCGGAGGCATTCCCGCAGGCCGGTTCCATCACGCGATTGTGTCAGCGCCGGCGGCGGACTCAAGCCCCCTGCCGCCGTCGCGCCGAAGGCAGATTTAACGCTTCCATAATTCTATACTTGCATCATGCGTGAGGATCCGCCGGAACGCAGAATCGCGATGACCAGCTCGACGTCCCGGGCGCTGACGGGGTTCACCGGCGCGATGCTCGCCATTCTCGCGGTCCTGATCGCGGCGAGCATCGGCGGCATCGCCGCCGTCGACATCATCCGCGGCTATGCCAGCGGCGGCACCCATTACGCGATGGGCCATCTCGGCGCGGTGGCGGCGCTGCGCCGCTTCGCGCAGACCGGCGCGGCGGAGGACTTCTTCCAATACCGGTCCTACGCGCATGTACCGTTGAGTGACGGCTACGCCCGGGAAGTCCTGGAGCAGGGCGACATCCCGATCGGCAACAGCATCCCGTTCCTGATCGGCGGCGGCATCCATCCGCACGACGCGCCAGGAATCGCCTGGCTGTTCCGCACCCTCGGCCGCACCGAAGTGTTCGCGCCGGCGCTCGCGGCCTGGCAGCAGGCCGACGCCGAGATCCTTCGACTGGATGAACTGGCCGACCGCCTGCGCGGCGCCGTCGGCCACGATCCGATGGAGCTGGGCGGCCGCGCGGCCCTGCTGGCCGAGATCAACCAGGTGGATGCCCGGCTGCTCGCGCTGGAGGAGCGTTTCACCTGGCATCTCGGCGAGGCGGCGCGGAGCATCACCCGCCTGCTCTATGCAGGGCTGGCCGGGCTCGGGCTGGCGCTGGCAATCCTGGTGGTGGCGCTCGCCTCTCGCATCCACCGCCGGCTCAGCGACGCCGAACGCAGCCTGCGCGACGGCGAGCAGCGCTTCCGCGACATCGCGGAAACCGCGGCCGGCTGGATCTGGGAGACCGATGCGGATCTGCGATACACATACCTGTCGGACCGCGTCGAGCAGGTGGCCGGCGTCTCCAAGCACCTGATCCTCGGGCGGACGCGCGAGGAGACCGGCCAGCCCGAAGGTTCGCCCGGGTGGCCGCAGCATGTCGACGACCTGGCGAACCGCCGGCCGTTCCACGGGTTCGACTATGCATTTCGCCACCCCAGCGGGGAGACACGGTACTTCCGGATCAACGGTCGCCCTTTCTTCGACGCCGAGGGCGGCTTCCGCGGCTACCGCGGCACCGGATCCGACGTCACCGAGGAGGTGGCCGCGCGCCGCGAGGTCGAGACCAGGATCGCACTTCAGGAAGCGGTCTTCGAGACCGTGGCCCAGGGCATCAGCGTGGTCGACGCCGACCTCACGGTCGTGGCCTACAACCGCCGGCTGGCCGAACTGCTGGAGCTTCCGTCCGGCGAGTCGCGGATCGGCGACAGCTTCGAAGCCTTCGTGCGCTACAACGCCGATCGCGGCGAGTATGGCGATGTCGATGTCGAAGCCTATGTCGGCAAGGCGGTCACGGAAGCCGCCCGCTTCGAGCCGCATCTGGTCGAGCGTGTGCGACCGAACGGAACGGTGCTGGAGATTCGCGGACAGCCGCTGCCGACCGGCGGGTTCGTGACCACCTACACCGACATCACGGCGCTGCGCCGGGCCGCCCGCGACCTGCAACAGGCGAAGGTCGCCGCCGAGACCGCCAATCACGCCAAGAGTGCGTTCCTGGCCAACATGAGCCATGAGCTGCGTACGCCGCTGAACGCCGTGATCGGCTTCTCGGACCTGATGGCCGAGGAACGGTTCGGGCCGCTCGGCGAGCGCTACGCCGGCTATGCACGCGACATCCGGCAGAGCGGGCAGCACCTGCTCGCCGTGATCAACGACATCCTCGACCTGGCGCGGGTAGAGGCCGGCAAGGTGGACATCGCGCTGGAGCCGCTGGAACCGCGCCCGGTGGTCGAGGATTGCCTGCGAATGCTGCGGCAGCGCGCCGCGGAGGCCGGCGTCGTGCTGCGCAACGAGGTGCTCGACCGGGCGCCGCCGCTGCATGCGGACCACCAACGCCTGCGCCAGATCCTCCTCAACCTGGTCGGCAACGCCATCAAGTTCTCGCTGCCCCGGACCGAGGTGTCGGTCTGCTACGTCGAGAGCGGGCGCGGCCAGGGCCTGCGGATCGTCGACCACGGCATCGGCATGCCGGCCGACAAGATCGAGGCGGCCTTCCAGCCCTTCGCGCAGTTGCACGCCGGTTTCGACCGGCGGTTCGAAGGCACCGGCCTCGGCCTGCCGCTGGTGCGCAGCTACATGGAGCTGCATGGCGGCTCCGTCGAGATCGAGAGCGCGAGCGGTGCTGGAACCACCGTGACGGTTCTGTTCCCGCGACCGGCCCGGCCGACCGAGACGCTCAGAGCGTGAGAATGTATCCCAATGGGGTCTGCGCCGGCTTCCCGCGCCCGGCCGGCGCGGGCGGGAGATCGGCACTGAGCCGGGCGATCAACTCCCCGGCCCGGCCGGCATCGGCATGACCATCGCGTAGTCGCCGCCGCGCCTGACGCCGTCGCGGAGCGCGTCGAGCTGGCGCTCCGGAGCGCCAGCCGCCACGAACAGCCGTACGAAGCGGCCAGCGACGGTGTCCACCTCCACGAAGGTCGGGGTCTCGGATCCGAGAACGATGCGATGGCGATCCTGCAGGGTCTCCCAGCCGCGCAACGCCGCCTCGTGGTTGCGGTAGGACGCGAGGTGGACGGCCCGCTCCCCGCCCGTTTCCGGCCAGCCGAGCCGGCTGGTCCGATGCTCCAGGCGTTCGAAGCGGGCGCGGCTCTCGGCATCGGCGCGGTCGCGATCGGACAACAGCTGTACGACCGCACCGGTCATGGCGTCGAGGTCACGCCTGAGTGCGGCGAGTTCAGCCGGGTCCGCCGTGCCGGTCGCGGTCACCGGCGCGCCGGAGCGGCGCGGACCGCCGAAGCCGGGGTCGGCGACCGACGGCACGCGGCGCGCGACGTCCTCGACCCGGTCCTCCAGTTCCTTCATCCGCCGGACCGCCTCGTCGGCACGGGCCGCCGTGGCCTGCTGCTCGGCCACCATCGCCTCGGTTCGGCGCTCGACGAAGCGGGTCTGCCAGCCCTTCTCGGTCTCGAGCGCCTCGGCGACCGCCGCCGCGACCTCCGCCTTGCGATCCTCGGGCGACTGCAGCAACGCGCCGGCGCCGCAGCCCGAGGTCATGGCGGCGAGTCCGAACGCCAGGATCAATCGATACACCGCGGCCCCTCCCTGTCCCGATTCGCATGGTAGCAACTCCGATGCATTTTAGGAATCCGTCGGCAGCGACGCTGTTGTGAAGCGCCGGGGCGACCGCTAGCATCCGGCGTCGAAGTGGGAGCGTGCGACTGTCCCACGCTCTGAGGAGGGCAACCGTGCCGCGGTACACGCCTGGTCCCTGGAAGATTCGCCCGAACGGCGAACTCTGGTCCTACAGCCGCGGCGGCGCGCCGCAGCAGATCGGCACCATGTCCTGGTCCGGCAAGGCGGACGAGCGCGACGGCAACGCCCGCATCCTCGCCGGCGCCGCCGATTTGTGCGAGAGCCTCGACGAGCTGATGCTGATCATCTCGCAGCCCGAGGTGGTGGCGGCGATCCAGTCCAGCCCGCGGATCTCGGCGCGGTCGCGGATGATCATCGAGAACGCCAGGACCGCCATCGAGGAGGTCACCGGCAAGCGGCTGCCGGAGTGGCCGAAGCGCGATCCGCACGATCGCCGCCTGGAATCCGGCTGAGGCCGGACCAGGATGAAACTGCGCGACTTGCTCAGGGTGGTCTCCGGCAGCGGCGTCGACGATTGGACGATCCTGTTCCGCCCCACCTACCGGTACCGGATCGTGGAGACCAGGAAGCCGGACGGCAGCCGCGACCGGCTGATGGCCGACGAGCATGCCGTGGCGTTCAGCTACCGTCCCAACCTGGCGATCGGCATGGCCTATGGGCTCGTCGAGCAGGGCGCCTATACGCTGCCGTCGCAGCACCGCTTCGCCGGGGAGAATGCCCGCACCCGCTTCGTCGATGTGTTCCTGGAGGGGCGGCTGGCCCACCGCGAGACGGTGGTGGTGGTGGACCGGCAGCGCTGCCTGCTGCCGATGCCGCGCGACTGGAACCCGCCGATCGCCATTCCGGAGGGGCTGTTCAGCCTGGTCCGGCTGGTGCACGAACTCGCCGGCCCGCCGACCGACTTCGACGCCTATTTCGCCGATGCCGGCATGCAGCGGACAACGGATCCCTGGCCCTGACGGGCCGGCATCAGAATCCCTTGCCCATCATGCTGCCGGCCTTGGTGATCAGGTAGAGCACGCCGAGGCCGCCGACCAGGATCACGGTCAGCCAGAGCACCGCCTTGACCGCCAGGGAAATGTCCTGGTTGCGCGGCTTGCCCTTGCCGGAAGCCGGCCGCACCTCGCCGGGAGCCGATGTCGCGGCGGCAGCCGCAGCCGCTTCCGCGACGGCCTTCGCGGGCTGCGGCTTGGTCTTGTCGCGCGGCGCCTTCGACGTGTCGTAGACGATGATCTCCTTGCCCTTGCCGGACTTGGGATCGAAGGTGTCCTTGATGACCTTGATGGCGTCGAACCGCTTCTCGCCATGCAGCGACTTGGCGACCTCGATCGAGGATTCGCGGTCGGGATAGGTCGAATCGATGACCCACTGACCGCTTTTCAGCGTGTGAACCTCATAGAGACTCTGCGCCATTCCCCACCTTCGTCCCCGTCCCACCCGGCGAGCGGCATTCTAGTGGCTCGGCCGGCGCGAGTCAGCCCAAAGCTCCCGGCCCGAAAAAGCGAAAGGCCCCGCCGGTCGCCCGGCGGGGCCCTGCCGTCTTCGTTGCGCGCCGGCTATTCGCGGTTGCCGAACAGCTGCAGCAGCATGATGAAGAGGTTGATGAAGTCGAGATACAGGGTGAGCGCGCCCATGATCGCCTTCTTGCCCGCGACATCGGACGAGTCGACCGCGTCGTACATCTCCTTGATGCGCTGCGTGTCGTAGGCGGTCAGGCCGGCGAACACCAGCACGCCGATCGCCGAGATAGCGAACTGCAGCGCGGTCGAGGCGAGGAAGATGTTCACCACCGACGCCACCAGGATGCCGATCAGCCCCATGATCAGGAAGGAGCCGAAGCCGGACAGGTCCTTCTTGGTGGTGTAGCCGTAGAGGCTTAACCCGCCGAACGCCGCCGCGGTGATGAAGAACACCCGCGCCACGCTCTCGCCGGTGAACACCAGGAGGATGGACGACAGCGACAGCCCCATCAGCGCCGCATACACGTAGAACGCCACCCGGGCGCCGCCGAGCGACATCGAGCCGATTCGCGCCGACAGCAGAAGCACCATGCCGATCGGGGCGAGCATCACCACCCACTTCAGCGGCGAGCCGTAGATCGCCTGGCCGAAGCCGGTCAGCGCGCCGTCCTGCACCGCCAGCAGCGTGGTGGCGTAAGCAATAACACCGGTGAAGGCGAGCGCCGCCACCATGTGGTTGTAGACGCCGAGCATGTACTGGCGCAAACCGACGTCGTAATGGGCGACGTCGGCGTCGGCCCGGCTCATGTACTTACGATCATAATCCATCGCGAACCTCACTCTGTGCCGACATCGTCGGAAGACCCACGAAACATAGGGCGTGGCGGGTCGGCGTTCAATACGATCCGGGCGGCGGAGCACCGAATTCCGCCCATGTGGGAACTACGGTAGCGCCACCTCGACGACCGGCTTGTGGGGGCCGCGCGGGCGCGCTACCTGAGAGCGTGAGAATGCATCCCGGCACGATCTGAACGGCGCCGTGAGGAGACGGGCATGGATCCCGAACGCCTGTTGCGCCGGCTCGCCGAGGCCGGATCGGATGCCGACTACGAGTTGGACCTGCGGGGGCTCGACCGGGAGCATGCCGAGGAGTCGGTGCGCCGCATGCTCGAGCGCAACCGCTTCACCGAGCCGCGCAGCGTCCGCATCAGGCTGCAGCCGCCGCCGCCGGGCGGCGGCGAGACGCTGTTCCAGCCAATCGGCCGGCTGCTGCTGCAAGCCCGCCGCCACGGCCTGCTGAGCCGGCTGTCGCCGCTGCCGCCCGAGAAGGGCGTCGGCTACCGCATCGAGACCGTCGGCAAGGCGGAGCGGAGCTGACGCGGCTGTCGCAGGGGCTGCTTTGGCGATACGGGCTACGGCCCGACCACTTGATTGCGGCCGCCGGCCTTAGCCCGGAACAGGTTCCCGTCGGCCTGCGCCAGCAGCTCTTCGAACGAACCACTCGCCTCGACCGCGCTGGCGACGCCGATGCTGATGGTCACCCGGTCGGCGGCGGACGCTCCCTCATGCTGGATTTCGAGATGCGCGACCGCCTCGCGCATGCGCTCGGCATTGGCCCGCGCGCCCTCCTCCGGCGTCTCGGGCATCAGGCAGACGAACTCCTCGCCGCCATAGCGCGCCAGCAGGTCGCCCGGACGCTGCACGGTGCGGCGCAGCACCGCAGCGATCCGCCGCAGGCAGGCGTCGCCTTCCAGATGACCATAGCGGTCGTTGAAGCGTTTGAATTCGTCCACGTCGATCAGCGCGACGGAGAGCGGCCGGCCGTGACGGCGCGCGCGCCGCCATTCCAGAGCGGCGTAATCGTCGAACCGCCGGCGGTTGGCGATCGCGGTAAGGCCGTCCATGTAGGCGAGGTCGCTCAAGCGGTCGCGATGGCGCTTGAGTTCGAGGTGCGTGCGGACCCTCGCGCGGGTGATCGGGGCGCTGATCGGCTTCGAGACGTAGTCCACGGCGCCGAGGTTCAGCCCGATCTCCTCGTCGGTCTCCTGGTCGAGGGCGGTTACGAAGATCACCGGGATCTGGGCGGTCTCGGGGTTGTCCTTCAGGCGCCGGCAGACCTCGAAGCCGTCGATCCCCGGCATTACGACGTCGAGCAGGATGATGTCCGGCCGTTCCGTCCCGGCGACGGCGAGTGCCGCGACGCCGCTGGTCGCGAACAGGATCTCGCCATCCTCCTGGAGCACGGCGGCGAGCAGCTCGATGTTCGCCGGCTCGTCGTCGACCACCAGGATCCTCGGCAGGCCGACCTCAACCACCGCCACCATCCATGTCGACATGATGGGCCGCGGCGATGATACGCAGGATCGCGCGGCCGGCGGGGTAGTCGAGGCCGGCGAGCGAGGTCGCCAGGCGTTCCAGGTCGGCCGTCGCGTGCGGCCCGCACAGCGACCGCAGCTCATGGATCCGACTGCGAACCGCCAGCCGGCTGGACGCCAGTCCGCGGTCCATCTCCAGGAGCAGATCCGCCAGCCGGGACGGATCGACCGTCGCGCCGGTCGCTGCCGGCACCGTCGGCGCCGGCGCCCCGTCGATTGCCACGAATACCGCTTGATGCGCGCGCGCGAACGTCTCCAGATCCGCCGCCGGCGGCACCTCGGACCGCCGCAGCGCGTCCTCGATGGCACGGGCCGCCGACGACAGCGCGGCCGCGCCGATGGTCCCGGACAACCCGACGATCGTGTGGGCGTAGCGCTCTGCCTCCTTCGGCAGTCCGGAGGCCAGCAGGTCGGCCAGCGTCGCCGGCGCCAGTCGGTAAGTGTCGGCGAACCGGTCCACGGCCCGCTGCAGAATCTCCATCGGCAGGCCGAGGCGGGCGCGCGCGGCCTCGAGGTCGAGATCGGCGACCTCCGGACCGGCATCGAGCGGGTGGGAGGCGACCGGGGGGGAGTCGACCGGGCCGGATGCCGGACCGTCGCCGTCCTCGCCACCCGTCCAGCGGTCCAGGGCATCCAGCAGCTGCCGCACCTCGATCGGCTTGGGAACATGGTCGACCATTCCGGCCGCCAGGCAGCGACGGCGCTCGTCGGCCGTGGCGTGCGCGGTCATCGCGATCACCGGGATATCCTTGAAGCGATCGTCGGCCCGCATCCAGCGGGTGGTCTCGTAACCATCCAGCTCGGGCATCTGCAGGTCCATCAGCACCGCATCCGGCGGCGGCGAGGCCGTGCGCAGCCAGGTCAGCGCCGCCGTGCCCGATGCCGCGATCTCGACGATGACGCCGACGTCCTCGAGGATCTCCAGCGCGATCTGCTGGTTGATCTCGTTGTCCTCGACCAGCAGCACCCGCAATCCCCGCAGCCGCGGCCGGGGCGTTTCGGCGGCGGCCGCAGGCGCCCGGGTGATCGCCCGGGACCCCGACCCGGTGTCCAAGGCCTCGGCAATGCCGTCGACCAGGGTGGAAACGTTCACCGGCTTGAACAGGACCTTGAAGATCCCGGCGTCCCGGGCCTTGCCGGCCAGGTCGGCGCGGGCATGCGCGGTCATCATGATGACCGCCGGCATCGGACGCGGGCGCGCCAGGGCCCGCAGCTGCTGCGCTGTCGCCAGGCCGTCCAACCCCGGCATCCGCCAGTCCATGAGGATCACGTCGAACGGCTCGCCGCGCGTCTGGGCGTCACGGAACCGAGCCATCGCAGCGTAGCCGTCGGCCACCGCCTCGACGTCGGTGAAACGCAGGCCGCGCAGGCTGTCGTGAAGCACCGCCCGGGCGACGGCGTTGTCCTCGACGATCAGGATGCGGATCCTCGAGGGATCGATCGAAACCGGGACCTCGTGGCGACGCCCGCCGGCAGCCACACCGACCTCGACCGTGAAGGTGAAGGTGCTGCCCTCGCCGTACCGGCTATCGACCGAGATCTCGCCGCCCATCAGCTCCACGAGCTGGCGACTGATCGCCAGGCCGAGTCCGGTTCCCCCGAAACGCCGGGTGGTCGACCCGTCAGCCTGCGAGAAGGCGTGGAACAGCCGGGCCAACTGCTCCTCGGTCATGCCGATTCCGGTGTCGGAGACCCGCACCCGCAGGCGCAGGCGATCCTTCGAGCGGTCTGCTGCATCGAGGCGCACGACGATCTCGCCCGCATCGGTGAACTTCAGCGCGTTGCCGACCAGGTTGAGCAGCACCTGCCCGAGGCGAAGCTGATCGCCGATCAGCGTCCGCGGAAGATCCGGATCGGACGAGAACACGATCTCGACCGGCTTGCTGTCCGGGGCTTCGCCGATCAGGGTGGCGACGTCCTGCAGCAAGTGGTCGAGTTCGAATCCGACGGCCTCGATCGGCAGCTGGCCCGCCTCGATGCGCGAGAAGTCGAGAATATCGTTGAGAATCCGCAGCAGCGTCAGTGCCGCGCGGTTGATCTTCTCCAGATAGTCTCGGGCGCGGTCGGGCAGTTCGGTCTTCAGCGCCAGGCCGCTCAGGCCGATCACGGCATTCATCGGCGTGCGGATCTCGTGGCTCATGTTGGCCAGGAACTCGGACTTCGCGCGCGCGGCGTCCTCGGCCTCGGCCTTCGCCTCGGCGAGCCGCTCCAGGGTGAGTTGCCGCTCGCGCTCCATGCCGAGCCAGCGCGCCATCAGCTCGACGAAGGCCAGATCGGCCTCGTCGAACGGATGCTGGCGCGCCACGGGCGAACAGAAGTTGATGGTCCCGTAGATCACGCCCTCGACGATCACCGGCGCACCGATATAGGCATTCATGCCGAAGGTCCGGTGGCAGAGCTGTCCGGCCAGCGGGCTGGCGGCGATGTCGTGGTGGGCGACCGCATGACCCGCCCTCAGCGTGTGCCAGCAATAGGTCAGGTCGAGGTCGAAGCGCGTCCCCGGCTGGCGCGGCTCGGCGGTTCCCGCCGATTGCTCGACGACGTAGGCGCCGTCGCGGGTGTTGCTGGCTGTGGCGAGCGTCATCCCGAAGCGGTCGAGACCGAATGTCAGGATCCGCCGGATACGCTCGTCCAGGGTCAGGCTGACGTCGGTGGAGAGCCGCTGGAACTGCTGCAGCGCCGAGACGTGCTGGGCGAGTGCATCGACATGATCCTTGAACACCTCCAGCGCATCGTCGAGCGCCACCACCTCGGCGATGCGGCTGTTCGACCTGGCGGTGTCGGCGGTGTCGCCGTCGGCCACCCGCAGCATATCATTGGCGATCCGCGACAACGGCCGCTGGATGGCGTGCCGGACCATCCAGAACACCAGCCCGCAGACCACCGCCGCCGTGAGCACGGCGATCGCGACCAGCAGGGCCGACAGCAGCGAGGCCTCCGCCATGGTCCTGTCGATGCCGTGGGCGCGACCCGCCGCCTCGCGGGCGACCGCGAGGTCGAGGACCCGAAGCCCGCCGAGCGCCGCGTCGGCGGCGACCCGCACCCGGGCATCGACCGCCGCCGCCGGCTCGCCGGCCGCAACCATCGCCGCGCCGAGCTCGAGGCTCTCGGCATAGCGGTTCAGCATCCCGTCGATCGCCGCCAGAGCCGTCCGTTCGTCATCCGTCGTACCTGCGGCGCCATAGCGCCCGAGATGCAGGCGCGCCGCCTCGATCGAGGCCCGGACCGCCGCCGCCCGCGGGCCGTCACCGAGCAGGATCATCTCCTTGAAGTCATGGACCATGCCGCCGAAGCCGAGCGCCCGGCGCAACTGGTAGAGCGTCTCCAGCCTGGTCGGCAGCCGGGCCAGGCGGCCGTCCTTGCCGCCCACCGCGGCATCCAGCTCCGACAACGCCGCCAGGGCCGGCTGGGCATCGAACCAGATCAGCGCCTCCACCTGATCGAGCGGCAGACCAGCCTCGCGCATCATTCCCGCGGTCGCCGCCGCGCGCTCCAGACGCGCGAGCGTCTCCTCGATGGTGCGCAACGCCGCCTGCTCCGCAGCACCGGGACCGGCGGTGCGATAGCGCTCGATGGCGGCGCGCACGCCGCCGGCGGACCCTCCCAGCCGGTCGAGGTAGACGGGGTCGCCGCGCAGCACGTAATTCTTGAGGTGGTGGATCACCCCGCCGAAGCCGAGATGCGTGCCCAGGTCGACCAGGGCGACCGCGCGCGGGGCGCTGGCATCGCGATAGGCCAGCCACTCGTCGCGGCCTGCATCGATCCGTTCCGCCACCCAGACAGCTGCAGCCAGCGTCAGCAGCCCACCCGCCGCGATCACGATGACCAGGACCGTCGTCAGCGTCCGGAGCGATACGACCTTCATCGGGCCCTTTCGTTTCGCCGCCCGCCGGGCGGGGGTCGACCCCCGAGCCGCGCCGGCCGTCGGCGCCGGGATGCCATACCCTGCCATGGTATCGGATTCGACGCGCAGTGCGACATTTACTCCAGCCGGTTGCGCCGCAGCCTGACCCCTGCCACGTCGCGGTCCCAGGTGTCGGGCGTGACGCCGTCGGTCCGTAGCGCGTGTTTCTGCAGCTTGCCGCTGGCGGTCTTCGGCAACGCATCGACGACCCGGACGTAGCGCGGAACCATGTAGTGGGCGACACGGCCGGCGAGGAAGTCAATCAGCTCTGCCGGATCGAGGCTCTCGCCCTCGACCGGGGTGACCACCGCCAGCACCTCGTCCTCGCTGATATCGCTCGGCACCGCGACCGCCACCGCCTCCCTGACCTTCGGATGCGCGGTGATCTCGGCCTCCAGCTCGAAAGACGAGATGTTCTCGCCGCGCCGCCGGATCACGTCCTTCAGGCGGTCGATGAAGAAGAACCGGCCGCGCGCGTCGACCCGGAACGCATCGCCGGTGTGGAACCAGCCGTTGCGCGTGGCGGCCACCGTCGCCTGGGGATTGCGATGGTAGCCGCTGAACAGCGCCCACGGCCGGCGCGAGCGCAACACCAGCTCGCCGACCGAGCCGGCCGGCAGTTCGATGTCGTTGCCGTCGACCACGCGCAGCTCGAAAGGCGGGCGCGGCGTCCCGGCCAGGCCCGGCTCGCCGATGCCCGCCTCCTCGATGTCCGGCCCGGCGATCAGCGGGCTGGAAATCTCGGTCATGTTGTAGACGGTATGGAGCTCGACGCCGAAGCGGTCGCGGAACACCCGGGCGTCGTCGCCGAACGGCACGATGTAGGCCTTGCGCAGCGGGTGCTCGCGGTCGGCGGCGGTCGGCGGTGCCTTCAGCAGGAAACTCGCCATCACCCCGAGCAGCAGCACGACGCTGCTGCCGGTGTCGCGGACCGCCGGCCAGAACTCGGCGGTGCGGAACTCCGGGATCATCGCGATGACGCCGCCCTTGGCCAGCATGGCGTAGACGTAGAGCGTACTGCCGCAGTGGAAGATCGGGCCGGCGATCAGGCAGCAGTCCTCGGCGCCGATCGCCCGCATCGCCTCCGGCCCCATGGTCCAGTGCTGGACATAGGAGAACAGCACGCCCTTGGCGTTTCCCGTGGTCCCGGAGGTGTACATGATCGCCTGCGTGTCCCACGGCTCGATCGGCTGGTCGAGCGCCAGCTCCGCGTCGGCCGCCGTCTCCGGGTCGGCCAGCCATTCGATCGCCAGGTCGTCCGCGGCCGGGAGTGCGCTGCCGCCGCCGGCGACCAGCACCGTGCGCAGCGCGCCATGCTCCAGGCCGGCCAGCCGTTCCACCAGCGCCGGATGCGCGATCATCAGCCGGGCGTCGGCATCGCCGAGGATATGCGCCAGCGGCCGGCCGCGCGCCGCGGTGTTCACCGGCACATAGACGGCGCCGAGATAGTTGATGGCAAACCAGCTCAGCAGCAGCTCGGGCCCGTTGCCCAGCCAGCACAGCACATGGTCGCCTTGGCCCACACCGTGCCGCCGCAGTGCCGCGGCGCGCCGCCGGACCCGCGCCAGCGTGTCGGAATAGCTCCAGGTCTCGCCGCGCCAGAAGCGCACGAAGTCGCGCCCGGAATGGCGCTGCGCCTGCCGCTCCAGCAGGTAGCGCAGCACGCAAAGCTCAGCCGGCGGCACCGCCGACGCGTCGATCTCGAGGCTGTCGGTCACGGCGTCACAACCGGGTTGCCGGCCGGACCGCCAGCACGCGCTGCCGGACCGCCGGGCGCGGCTCGGTCTCCTCGACATCCTCGAAGGCCATCACCACCAGTTCCGGGCGGACGGCGATCAGCAGCTCCTCGCGATGCAGCAGGAAGTCGGGGTTGGAGGGGTGGCCATAGGCCTCGTTGCCGACCGCGAAGGTGTCGTAGATCAGCGCGCCGCCCGGTGCCACCGACGCCACCAGCGCCGGCAGCATGGGGCGATACAGGTAGTTGACGACGATCACGCCGGCGAATTCCCGACCGGCGAGCGGCCAGGGCCTGCCGGACTCCAGGTCCCGGGCGACGATCTCGACGCCCTCGTCGCTCGCCATGTCGGCGACCTGGCTGATGTCGCGGTCGAGCAGCACCACGGGATGGCCGAGACTGCGGAAGAACCGGCCGTGGCGCCCGGAGCCGCAGGCCACGTCCAGCACCGTGCCGCCCGGGGGGATCATCCCGCCGTGCCGCACCACCCATTCCGACGGTGGCGGAATCGCCCTGACGGCCTCGTTCGGCATCATCCCCCCTCGGCGCCGGTCATGCCGGCACCCGCCCACCCGTGAACCCGCAGGCCGGGCTGGCGAGCCGGACAAACACGTCGGTCACCGCCGCCGGCGCGCGCAGCCGGTCAGGGCGCTCGTCGGGAAACGCCGCGGCGCGCATCCCGGTTCGCACCTCGCCCGGATCGACGATATTGACCCGCAGCGCGGTGCCGCGGGTCTCGGCGGCATAGCTGCGCGCCAGCGCCTCCAGCGCCGCCTTGCTGGCCGCGTAGGCGGACCAGTCGGGATGCTCGCCCTCGGCGGCGCCGGAGCTGACCACCAGGACCCGGCCGGATGGCGAGGCCCGCAGCAGGGGATCGAGTTCGCGGAGCAGCCGAAACACCGATGTCACGTTCACCTCCAGCACCCGGTCGAACAGCGCGGCATCGAGCGCCGCCGCCGGCAGCAGGTCGCCGAGCATCCCATGGTCGGCGACCAGCACGTCGAGGCGGCCGAGCTTCGCCGCGATCCGCGCCGCCAGGCCGGCGACCGCCTTGGGATCGGCGAAGTCGATGACCAGCGAGGCGGCCTGTCCGCCGGCCGCCCGGATGCGCGCCGCCACCGCCTCGAGCCCGGCCTGCGAGCGCGCTGCCAGCACCACCCGCGCGCCTTCGGCCGCATAGCGCTCGGCGACCGCGGCACCGATGCCGCGCGACGCGCCGGTGACCAGGCAGGTCAGCCCCTCCAGCGCCCTGCCGCCGGCGGTTGCCGCCGCCAGCGCACGGTCCTCCTCGACCAGCCCGAGCTCGCGACGGATCAGCTCCAGCACCTCGCCGAGGGTGCCGACGATGCGGTCGATCTCGACGTGGCTGACCACCAGCGGCGGCGCGATCACCAGGGCATCGCGCACCGCCCGCAGGATGATGCCGCGCTGCTGCATCTGGTCGCGCACGATCGCCGCGACGATCCCGGGCGGGTCGAAGGCGATGCGGGGGCTGCGCTGCTGCACCAGTTCGACCGCCCCGATCAGCCCGATCGACCGCACCTCGCCGACCAGCGGGTGCCCGGCGAGCCGGCCGAGGGCGTTGGCGAAATACGGCTCCAGGTCGTCGCGCACCCGCTCGACCAGCCGCTCACGCTCCAGGATGTCGAGATTGGCGAGCGCCACCGCCGAGGCCACCGGGTGGCCGGAGTAAGTGAAGCCGTGGGCGAGGTCGCCGCCGGCGATCAGCGCCTGCGCCACCCGATCGCCGACCATCACCGCCGAGATCGGCTGGTAGCCGGACGAGAGCCCCTTGGCGAGCGCCATGAAGTCCGGCTGCAGTCCGAAGCGCTCGGCCGCCGACCAGTAGCCGAGGCGCCCGAAGCCGCTGACCACCTCGTCGAGCACGAACAGCACGTCGTGGCGCCGGCAAATGTCCTGCACGCGCTCCAGGTAGCCCGGCGGCGGGATGATGACGCCGCCTGCCCCCTGCACCGGCTCGATCACCACGGCGGCGACGCGGTCGGCGCCGACTTCCAGGATCTTCGCCTCGATCCAGCCGGCGGCGGTGGCGGCGAAGGCGGCCGGGTCGGCGTCGGGCGCGTGGCGGAACGCGTAGGGTGCCGCGACATGCTCGAAGCCCGGCATCGGCAGCCGTCCCTGCGCCCGCATCGAGCCGATGCCGCCGAGGCTGACCGTGGCCAGGGTCGAGCCGTGATAGCCCTCCTCGCGGCCGATCATCACCACCTTGTCCGGCCGGCCCACCAGCGCCCAGAAGTGGCGGCTGAGCCGGACGATCGAGTCCAGCGCCTCGGAGCCGGAATTGGCGAACAGCACGCGGTCCAGACCGGGCGGCATCAGTGCCGCGAGACGTGCCGCAAGTGCCGCGGTCGGCGGGCTCGTGGTCTTGAAGAAGGTGTTGTAGTAGGCGAGCCGCCGCATCTGCTCGGCGGCGACCTCGGCCAGTTCGGCCCGGCCGTAGCCGACGTTGACGCACCACAACCCGGCGAGCGCGTCGAGATAGGACCGCCCCTCCTCGTCCCACAGCATGCAGCCCTCGCCGCGGACGATCACCGTTGGTCCGCCCTCCTCGATCAGCACCTGCGGATCGGTGAACGGATGCAGGTGGTGGTCACGGTCCTGGCGCGCCAGGACGGACGGCCCGCGGACGGACGGGTCATGATCGGACGGGCTATGGTCGGACGCGGCGTCGGTCATCGGCCCCCCGTTGTCGGCGCACGCTGGATCGGCGCCGTGATCCGCCTATATTAAGTTGCCCTCACGGAATGAACGACGATGATTCTGTACCGCCTGCGCTGCAACGACGATCACGAGTTCGAAGGCTGGTTCCGCAACGCCGCCACCTTCGACGACCAGCGCGATTCCGGCGCGCTGGAATGCCCGGTCTGCGGCACCGCCGAGGTCTCCAAGGCGCTGATGGCGCCGAGCATCGGCAAGGGCCAGGAGGCGGCGGCGACGATGCCGGTCCCCGCCGAGATGCAGGCGATGCACCCGGCGGTACGCCAGGCCGCCGAGCTGAAGCGCCAGTTGCGGGCCTTGCGGCGGGTCGTCGAGGAGAACTGCGACTATGTCGGCGACCGCTTCGCCGATGAGGCACGGCGGATCCACTACGGCGAGTCCGAGGCGCACGGCATCTACGGCGAGACCACGCCTGAGGAATCGGAGCGCCTGAAGGACGAGGGCATCGAGTTCGGTTCGGTGCCCTGGGTCCGCGACGACGCCTGAGAGTATCATCGCCACCGGCGATCCCGGCATATCGACTATCGATTGGCCCGATCCCCGGCGGATGCCGGACTATTCCCTCCGCAACAGCAGGAGGAAGACGCCATGGAACGCCCGGAAATCCTGAAGCGCGAGATCAAGGCGCTGGTGTTCGACCAGTACGGCACCGTGGTCGACATGCAGTCCGGCCTGAGCGAGGCGGTGGCGCCGTTCCTGAAGGCCAAGGGCTGGGACGACCAGCCGCACCGCTTCGTGACCTGGTGGCGGCGCACGCATTTCGAAAACTCGATGATCGACGCGCTGTGCGACCGCGGCCACACGCCGTACCGCCAGATCGGTCACCGGGCGGTCTCCTACGTGATGGACCGCTGCGGCATCGCCTACACCCAGGATGAGGTCGAGTGGCTGGTGGCGCTGATCGAGACGCTGAAGCCGTTTCCCGACGTCATCGACGCCCTCGGCCGGCTGCGCGGGGCCGGCTATGCGCTCGCCATCCTGTCGAACGGCGACCGCGACATGCTGAAGGCGGCCGGCCCGCATATCGGCTTCCCGTTCGACCACGTGATCTCGGTGCAGGAGGCCGGCTACTTCAAGCCGCACTGGAAGACCTATGCCAAGGCCGAGGAGCTGATCGGCCTCGACCGCTCGGGCTGCCTGTTCGTCGCCAACCATGCCTTCGACTGCATCGGCGCCAAGGCCTACGGCATGCGCACCGCCTTCATCGACCGCCGCAAGCGGCCGTTCGGCGACACGCCGCACCAGCCCGACCTGATCGTCGCCGACTTCGCCGAACTCGCCGCGATCCTGGCCTGACCGCCATGCAACCGACCGGCATGCGCCCGCTCGACGGTATCCGGGTCCTCGACCTGACCCGGGTGGTCTCCGGGCCGTTCTGCACCATGCAGCTGGGCGACCTCGGGGCCGAGGTGATCAAGGTCGAGCGGCCGGGCGCCGGCGACGATTCGCGCGCCTTCGCGCCGCCCTGGCAGGGCGACCAGTCGGCCTATTTCCTGTCGATCAACCGCAACAAGCAGGGTGTGGCGATCGACCTGAAGAGTGCCGCCGGCCGCGACCTGCTGTGGCGGCTGATCGCGGTCAGCGACGTGCTCGTCGAGAACTTCCGGCCGGGTGCCATGGACCGCCTCGGCATGGGCTGGGACGCGGTGCACGCCCGCCGGCCGGCGCTGGTCTATGCCTCGATCTCCGGCTTCGGCGACAGCGGCGCGCAGCGCGAGCGCGCCGGCTACGATGTCATCGTGCAGGGCGAGGCCGGGATCATGGACCTGACCGGCCAGCCGGACGGCCCGCCGCAGAAGGTCGGCACCTCGATCGCCGACCTGGTCTCCGGCCTGACTGCCGCCCAGGGCATCCTGGCGGCGCTGTATGCGCGCCGCGACACCGGCCTCGGCCAGCACGTCACCGTGTCGATGTACGAGGCCGTCGCGGCGCTGCTGACCTTCAACGCCGGCATCCACTTCGCCACCGGCGTCAGCCCGCGGCGGCGCGGCAACGGCCATGCCACCATCGTGCCCTACGAGACCTTCGAGGCGGCCGACGGCTGGATCAATCTCGGGGTCGCCAACGACGATCTCTGGCGGCGGTTCTGCGCCGTCGCCGGCCGCGGCGACATTGTCGACGACCCACGCTTCGCGAAGGCGGCGGACCGGGTGCGCAACCGTGACGACCTGCTGCCGATCGTGTGCGCGATCATCCGGCAGCGCCCGCGCGACGCCTGGCTCGAAAGCCTGGACGCCGCCGGCGTGCCGTGCGGCGCGATCCGCAGCGTCGGCGAGGTCTGCGACGGCGCGCTGCTGCGCGAGCGCGGCATGATCGCCGCGGTCGAGCACCCGAGCGCCGGGACGGTGCGGATGGTGAAGAGCCCGGTCGGCCTCAGCGCCACCCCGCTCGACGGCTACGCGCCGCCGCCGCGCCTGGGAGAACACACCGACGCGGTGCTGCGCGACCTGCTCGGGCTCGACGCGGCGGAGATCGCGGAGTTCCGAGAGCAGGGCGTCGTGCAATGAGCGGGACGGCTATACTGCGGGCATGAACCTCCGCCGGCTCGACCTCAACCTGCTGGTCGCCCTCGACGCGCTGCTGCGCACCCGGCACGTCACCCGGGCCGGGCAGGCGCTGGGCATCGGCCAGCCGGGGATGAGCGCCGCCCTCGCCAGGTTGCGGCAGCTCTTCGGCGACGACCTGCTGGTCAAGCAGGGCAGCGGGATGCGGCCGACGGCGCGGGCGCTGGAGCTCGAACCGGAGCTGCGGCGGGTGCTGCGCGAGGTCGAGCGGCTGGTGACGGACCGCGAGGAGTTCATGCCCGGCGACAGCCGCCGGAGCTTCACCGTCCGGATGTCGGACCTGCTGTCGCTGCTGATCCTGCCGGGCGCCGCCGAGCGGCTGTCGCGCGCGGCACCGGGGATCGCACTGGAGACCGTGCACCTGTCGCCCGAGGCCACCCTCGACGCGCTGGAGACCAACCGGGTTGACCTGGCGGTCAGCACCGGCCTCGCGGTGCCGAAGTCGATCGAGGCGGAGACGCTGCACGACGACGAGGTCGTGGTGCTGGCCCGCGCCGGCCACCCGGCGGCCGGCGGCATCGCCGCGATGGACGGCTTCCTGGCGCTCCGCCACGTCAAGATCGCCCAGAGCCCGATCGACGACCGCTTCGCCGACCGCCAGCTGGCGGAAGCCGGTCTCGCCCGGACGGTGGCACTGACCGTGCCGCACTGGCTGGTGGTGCCGGAGATCGTCGCCGGCTCCGACCTGGTGGCGACCATGCCGCTCAGCATCGCCCGCCGGTTCGCCGGCGACGGCCGCATCGCGCTGCATCGGCCGCCATTCGAGCATACCGCCTTCCGCTGGTCGCTGTACTGGCACCGCCGCCACCATGGCGACCGTGGGCACGCCTGGCTGCGCGGGCTGATGCGGGAGGTCGGGCGCGACGCCTTCGCGGCGCGCGGCGAAGGGCCTATGGGCGTCGGCGGGTGATCGGCCGGGCTGGGTCCCGCGGGACCGTGACCTCACGCCGGCGGCGGCCCGACGTGCCAGATTTCTGTCAGCGGATCGTACAGGCCCGGCAGCGGGTATCTCGCGTGGATCTCGAGAAAGTCGCCGACGTTCCCTGTGGCGAGAGCCGCACCATGGACGATGGCGATCGAAGCGATGGCGAGATCTGCACCGGTCTTGGCATTGCGGGAGCCCTGGGGGCTCGTCAGGAAGGGCCGGAGCGCCGGTGTCTCGTGCATCCGGCCGTAGACCATGGCCGCACGATGATCGAAGCCGAGTACCTGAGGTTGGCCGATGTCGATCAGACCATCCAGCCATGCAGCCACTCTCTCGGCGACATCTGGCGCAGTGATCTTCGCCCGCTCGATGCCGATCTGGATCTCCATGACCGTGAAGGAGGTCATCCTAAGGTCTTCCCAGCCCACTTGTCCGATCCAGCGAAGCAGGGAGGGATGCGGCTTCATGCGTCTCAGGTTGCTCACGATATCGGTGTCGAGGACGATCATCCTCCGCCGTCCGCGGCATCGAGCTTCCGCGGCTCGAACAAGCCGGGTCCGCGCCTGACGCCTTTGAGAATTTCGTCGAAGCCGTCGTTGTCCCCGGCGTAGCCTGCGTTCATCAGATAGGTCTTCAGGTTGGGCTTTGTCTGCTCGTAATAGTCCCGCGAGACCAGGACGACCTCCTTCCCGTCGCGCCGGCGGATGAACTGCGGATCGCCGTCCACCGCGGCGTCCACGACCTCCGAGAAGTGATGCCGCGCTTTGGCTGCCTGCCATGTCTGTTGCATCTGCGATCCTCCCGATGCAGCAGTATCGGTCACCCGGAAAAGCACCGTCAATCGGTTTGCCACTTGAAGTGACATCTCATGCGGCCGGTACCGGTCCCCGTCGCTCGCTTCCGGCACTTCCCGCGGTTCGGCGCGCCCCTGCTGGCGCTGACGGCAACGGTCACGCCGCTTGCGACGGCCCAAGTCCGGTGAGCCCGACCGCATCGGCGAGGCCCGCAGCAGAGCTCTTCGGGCAGGCCTGCGTCTGCCGGTCCCTGTACCGGCGTCGGCACCACGGCGCGGCGCGCCCGGCCGCCCGGCCACGCACTTCCAATTGCGACGGATGGCGCGCGCGGGGATGATCGCTCCGGGGAAACCGACCGGGGGCACCATGAACGCCGAGCGTGCGACGCAAGCGCCTGCCCTGCTTCCGCGCATCCGGGGTTTCCTGGGACGACGCTTCCGTCCGCGCCGGATGCGTCTCTTCCTCGGGACCTTCCAGGTGACGCCGGACCACCGGATCATCGACGTGGGCGGCTACATCCCCGACTGGAAGGACGTGCAGCCGCAACCGCAGGTCCTGGTCGTGAACCTGGAGCCGATGGAACGGCGCAAGGGCTCGATCCGCAAGGTGCAGGGCGACGGCCGGCGGCTGTCCTGGCCGGACGGCAGCTTCGACATCGCCTTCTCGAACTCGGTGATCGAGCATGCCGGCGGCTGGGAGGATCAGCAGGCGTTCGCCCGGGAGGTCGCGCGGGTGGCCCGCGGCTACTTCGTGCAGACGCCGAACCGGTGGTTCCCCATCGAGCCGCACACCCTCGCGCCGTTCATCCACTTCCTGCCGGCTGCCTGGCAGCCCTGGCTGGTGCGGCGGTTCAGCGTCTGGGCCTGGCTCGTCCGGCCGACGCCCGAGCAGGTCGCCGCCTTCCTGAGCGGCATCCGGCTGCTCGACGCGGCCGAGATGCGCAGGTTGTTCCCGGATGCGACGATCGTCCGAGAACGGTTCTGCGGGCTGACCAAGTCGATCATCGCCATCCGCAATCCGGGGCCCGGCGCGCCCGCCGTCATCCGACGCGCCGGGCCACCAGCGCATAATTGACGCGGGCGTCGGCCGACTGCCGGAAGCCGCCCCCGGCAGGGTCCCAGGCGAGGCCGGTCGGCGGCTCGACCGCGAAGCCGCACGGCCGCAGCAGCGCCGCCAGTTCGTCCGGCGTAGGGAACTTCGACCAGTCGTGGGTGCCGCGCGGCACCCAGCGCAGCAGGTATTCGGCGGCGACGATGGCGGCGGCCCAGGACCGGCCGGTGCGGTTCAGGGTGGTCAAAACCAGCACACCGCCCGGCCGCACCAGCGCCGCCAGCGCGTCGGCGAAGGCCTCGCGGTCGGCGACATGCTCGATCACCTCGCTCGCCACCACCGCGTCGAACCGGCGGCCAGCCGCCGCGATGTCCTCGGCAGCGCCGGCGATGTACTCGATGTCCAGCCCGGCCGCCCCGGCATGCGCCGCCGCGGCGGCGATGCCGGCGGCGTCGGCGTCGACCCCGGTCACCCGGGCACCGAGCCGGGTCATCGGCTCCGCCAGCAGGCCGCCGCCGCAGCCAATGTCGAGCACCGCCAACCCGGCCAGCGGGCGGCGGTGATCCGTGCCGCCGGCGAGCGGCGCCAGGGCGTCGCGGATCACCGCCATGCGCACCGGCACGAAGCGGTGCAGCGGGCCGTGCGGGCCGTCGGGATCCCACCAGCGGCCGGCGAGCCGGGCGAAGCGATCGACATCGGCCGGATCGACCGTGCCGCCGGCGGGTCGCGGGGCGCCCCGGCGTGGGGTGGCGGTCATGATGCTCTCCTCTGCGTGCAGGCGGGCGGCGCGCTTGCTCCCTGCGCCCGTGCGTAATATGGATACGCCCGCTCGCGGCCGGCAAGCCCGGCCCGGATCGGCCGCGACACCCCTATGGCCCGGATACGGATACCGCGATGGCGCGCATCGTGATGAAATTCGGCGGCACCTCGGTCGGTGACGTCGAGCGGATCAAGAACGTGGCCCAGCGCGTGAAGCGCGAGGTCGACGCCGGCCATCAGGTTGCGGTGGTCGTGTCCGCCATGGCCGGGACCACCAACCAGCTGGTCAAGTGGTGCAGCGATGTCTCGCGGCTGTACGACGCCCGCGAATACGACGTCGTGGTCGCTTCCGGCGAGCAGGTCACCGTCGGCCTGCTGGCGATGGCGCTGCAGGACATCGGCATCAACGCCCGCTCCTGGCTCGGCTGGCAGATCCCGTTCGGCACCGACGGCATCCACGGCAAGGCGCGGATCGACAGGATCGACACCACAGAGTTGGAGAAGCGCTTCGCCCAGGGCCAGGTCGCGGTGGTCGCCGGGTTCCAGGGCATCGGCCCGGACGCCCGCATCACCACGCTGGGGCGCGGCGGCTCCGACACCTCGGCGGTGGCGCTGGCGGCGGCGCTGAAGGCCAACCGCTGCGACATCTACACCGACGTCGACGGGGTCTACACCACCAACCCGCGGATCGTCGCAAAGGCGCGCAAGATCGATCGCATCACCTACGAGGAGATGCTCGAGCTGGCCTCGCAGGGCGCCAAGGTCCTGGAGCCCCGCTCGGTCGCCATGGCCATGCAACACGGGGTGCGCGTGCAGGTGCTGTCGAGCTTCGTCGACGTGCCCGGCACCCTGGTCGTCGATGAGGAAGAGATCGTGGAACAGCAGGTCGTCACCGGCATCGCCTACAGCCCAGACGAGGCGAAGATCACCCTGGTCGGCGTGCCGGACCGGCCCGGCGTCGCCGGCGCCATCTTCGGCTCGCTCTCCGATTCCGCCGTCAACGTCGACATGATCGTGCAGAACGTCAGCCAGGACGGCAAGACCACCGACCTGACCTTCACGGTCGGCAAGGCCGACCTCGACCGCGCCACCCATGTGCTGGAGACCCTGCGCGCCGACCTGTCCTATGCCGAGATCGTCGCCGATCCGAAGGTGTCGAAGGTTTCGGTGGTCGGCGTCGGCATGCGCAGCCAGCCGGGCGTAGCCAAGACCATGTTCCAGACCCTGGCCTCGAAGAGCATCAACATCCAGGTCATCTCCACTTCGGAGATCAAGGTCAGCGTGCTGATCGGCGCCGACTACACCGAGCTCGCCGTGCGCGCGCTGCACACTGCCTTCGGCCTCGACGCCGAGGCGGATTCCTGAGTCGATGTCCGGGCGCACCGCCTCCCGGGGTGTCGGCCGGGGCGGCGGTCCCCGGGAGATGCTGCGCCACCTGCGCGACGTCATGGCCGGCGGCGGCACGCCGCAGGCCCGGCTCGACAGCATCGTCAAGATCATCGCCGGCGCGCTGATCGCCGATGTCTGCTCGATCTATGTCCGACGCAGCGGCAACGTCCTGGAGCTGTGCGCCACCGAGGGCCTGAACCGCGAGGCGGTGTACCGCACCCGCATGCGGTTCGGCGAGGGGCTGGTGGGCCATATTGCCGAGACCGGCCGGCCGGTGGCGCTGGCCGAGGCGCAGACGCATCCGAAGTTCGCGTATTTCCCCGAGACTGGCGAAGAGGTCTACCACTCGCTGATGGGCGTGCCGATCCGGCGGTCGGAGCGGGTGCACGGGGTGCTGGTGATCCAGCACAGCGCCGCCCGCGAGTATACCGAGGAAGAGGTCGAGTCGCTCGAGACCCTGGCCATGGTGCTGGCCGAGATGATCTCCGGCGGCGAGATCCCGGGATCGGCATCGAACCGCGGCGACGGCACGCCGCTGCGGCTCACCGGCACCCGCATCAACGCCGGCGTGGCGATCGGCCGGGCGCGGCTGCACCGGCCGCGGATCGTCATCCGGCGGGTGGTCGCGGAGGACACCGAGGAGGAGATCGGCCGGCTGCAGGCAGCGGTGGCGGCGATGCACGACGCGCTCGACCGGCTGCTCGATTCCGCCGCGCTGGCCGCCGCCGGCGAACATCGCGAGGTGCTGGAGACCTACCGCATCATCGCCCGCGACGCCGGCTGGATCGGCCGCATCCGCGAGGCGATCGTCGGCGGCCTGACCGCCGAGGCGGCGGTGCAGCGGGTCCGCGACGACACCCGCGCCCGGATGTCCGCCGTCGAGGACGCCTATCTGCGCGAGCGCCTCGCCGATTTCGAGGACGTGGCGCTGCGGCTGCTGCAGCACCTGTCGCCGGAGAGTGCCGCCGGCGACGAGGCCGAGCCGGAAGGCGACTGGATCCTGATCGCCCGATCGCTGGGCCCGGCGGAGATCCTCGACTACGACCCGGCCCGGCTGAAGGGGCTGGCGCTGGAGGAAGGCTCGGCGACAGCGCATGTCGCGATCGTCGCCCGCGCCCTCGACATCCCGGTGGTGGGCCGGCTGTCCAACCTGCTCGGCGAGGTCGAGCCGGGCGACACGCTGATCGTCGACGGCGACCACGCCCAGGTGTTCGTGCGGCCCGGCGATGACGCGCGGGCCGCGTTCCGGGTCAGCATGGAGTCGCTGGCGGCCCAGCGCGCCCACTACGCCGCCCTCAGCGACCGGCCGGCGATCAGCCCGGACGGCGTGCGGCTCGTCCTGCAGATGAACGCCGGGCTGCTGGTCGACGTGGCGCAGATGGCGGCGGTCGGAGCCGAGGGCATCGGCCTGTATCGCACCGAGATCCCATTCCTGGTTCGGCGCGAGTATCCCGACGTCGACGCCCAGACCCTGCTGTACCGGCGCGTCCTGGAGACCGCCGCCGGCCGGCCGGTGACCTTCCGCACCCTCGACGCCGGCGGCGACAAGCGGCTGCCGTCGTTCAACCACGAGCCCGAGGAAAACCCGGCGCTGGGCTGGCGGGCGCTGCGCATCGGCCTCGACCAGCCGTCGCTGCTGCGCCAGCAGATGCGGGCGCTGATCCGCGCCGCCGACGGCCGGCCGCTCAGGGTCATGGTGCCGATGGTCACCACCGTCGCCGAGTTCCGCGCCGCCCGCAGCTTCCTCGACCTGGAGCTGGAGCGGGCGCGGGGGCGCGGGATCACGTTGCCGGCAACCGTGGCGGTCGGGGCGATGATCGAGGTGCCCGCCATCGTGCTGGCGGTCGAGCAGCTGGCGCAGGAGGCCGACTTCCTGTCGGTCGGCAGCAACGACCTGCACCAGTTCCTGTACGCCGCGGACCGCGGCGGCGAACGGGTCGCCAACCGCTACGACACCCTCGACCCGGTGTTCCTGTCGGTGCTGCGGCGGATCGTCCTGGCCGCCGACGCCGCCGGCAAGCCGGTCACGCTTTGCGGCGAGATGGCCGGCCGGCCGCTCGAGGCGATGGTCCTGGCGGCGCTGGGGTACCGCTCGCTGTCGATGTCGCCGGTCGCGATCGGCCCAGTAAAGGACGCAGTCTTATCGACGAATATCAATCAGTTGAGTAGCTATGTTGATTATTTGATTAAATTGCCCTCTTCCATCTTGCGGAATCGATTGCAGAACTACCTGCACGAGCACCGGCTTCCGCATTGCACGGAGATTTCGGCAATGCCGAAGGCCGATTGAACTCCGATCACCGGTCTCGCCAATAGCTTATTGATTTCGCAATAGTTTCAAAGTAACTTCCCGCCACAGGCAAATGACGTTGCGAAGTGCGGGCGGGGTTTCGCATCGTCGAGTCGGTCCGCCATTCGGCCCGAGGCAGCATGGCTCTGAAATCGGAACGGTCGCGCATCCGTTTCAAGGAGATCGAATCGGTTCCGTCGTACGATGCCGTGCATCGCACCGGGCTGTCTGCATCCTTTCCCGAGCCACCGGCCAACGAGGAACGGGGGATGAGCTCGCAAACGCTATCGGTCGGCGAGGAATTGCGCAGAGCCCGCACCCAGGCCAGCCTGGATCTCGCGGACGTCGCCGCGCATCTGCGCATCCGCAGCAACTTCCTGTCGGCGCTCGAAGAAGGCCGGCCCGACGCACTTCCCGGCATAACCTACGCAATCGGTTATGTTCGAACCTATGCCGGTTTCCTGGGCCTGGACCCGGAATCCGCGGTTCGCCGGTTCAAGGAAGAGGCGGCCGGGCTCAATTCCAAGACCCAGTTGGTGTTCCCCTCGCCGGCGCCGGAAGGGCGGGTGCCCGGGTTCATGCTGATGCTGGTCGCCGCGATGCTGGCCGGCAGCGCCTTCGGCGGCTGGTATTGGCTGACCGAACGCGACGGCGATCTCCTGGGGCTCGTCCCGGCGGTGCCGGAGCGCCTGGCCCAATTGATCGAAGGCGATGCGTCGCCGGCCGCGGGAGTGCCGGCCGGCAATGCCGCAACCACCCTCACCGCCGCCCCATCCGGCCCGCCGGACGCGCCGGCGACGGGGTCCTATTCCGACGCCAACCCGGCCGGCGTCGCGGTTCCCGCGCCGCGGCGGGCGAGCACACCGGCCGCCACGCCGCCCGCAGTCGCCTCGGCCTCTCCGACGACGCCCGATCGCGGACCGGCGACCGCACATCCCGCCGGCTCTCCGGCTCACCCACCTGCCGCAGCCATCGCGCCGCCGGTCACGTCCGCACCAGCGAATGGCGTTGCGGCGACGAGCACCGCCGATGCCGCGGCGACCGCCCCTGACGCCGGCGATACGCCGGACGAGACGGCGCCGCCCGAGGCGACAGCCGCGGCGAGCGGCCAGGCCGTCCCCGCAGCGCCGCCGATCGTGCGGCCGGCGGAGGCCGGCCCGGAGGTTCCGGCGGCGCCGCGGATCGCCGGCCTGATCGGTGCCTCGGAAGCCGCCGTCCCGGCCGGGCGCAACGCAGCCGGCCCGATCGAACGGGTGATGATCCGCGCCACCGGCGACAGCTGGGTGCAGGTCCGCGACGCACAGGGCACCGCCCTGTTCACCCGGGTACTGCGCGAGGGCGACATCTACCGGGTCCCGGACCAGTCCGGGCTGCGCCTGGCGACCGGCAATGCGGGGGCACTGGAGATCCTGGTCGATGGCGCGGCGGCGCCCAGCCTCGGCGGATTCGGCGAGGTCGTGCGCAACGTGCTGCTCGATCCGGCCCGGCTGGCGGCTGGATCCGCTTCGGGAACGGCGCCGGCGACGCCGCGCTGACCTCTCGCGGAACGGCGATGTGGGCGGCTTCCGCCGCCCTCCCGGTTTCGCTATAACGCCTGCGACATCGCCCGGCCGGCCCCTCGGGTCGGCCCCTGTTGCTGCGACCTCGCGAGGCTGCCCATGAGCGTGCGCCCGTATCGTGACATCCACCGCCGGCAGTCCCGGCGCATCAACGTCGGCCGCGTGCCGGTCGGCGGCGGCGCGCCGATCACGGTGCAGACCATGACCAACACGCTGACCCACGACGTGGCTGCGACGGTGGCGCAGATCCACCGCGCCGAGGCCGCGGGGGTCGACATCGTGCGGGTCTCGTGCCCCGACGCCGAATCCTCGGCGGCGCTGAAGGAGATCGTGAAGCAGGTGTCGGTGCCGATCGTCGCCGACATCCACTTCCACTACCGGCGCGCCATCGAAGCCGCCGAGAGCGGCGCCGCCTGCCTGCGCATCAATCCCGGCAACATCGGCTCGGCCGCCCGCGTCCGCGAAGTCGTGCAGGCGGCCAAGGACCACGGCTGCTCGATGCGCATCGGCGTCAACGCCGGCAGCCTGGAGAAGCATCTGCTGGAGAAGTATGGCGAGCCCTGCCCCGAGGCGATGGTCGAGAGCGCGCTGCACCACGCGAAGATCCTCGAGGACAACGACTTCCTCGAGTTCAAGATCAGCGTCAAGGCGTCCGACGTGTTCCTGGCGGTCGCCGCCTACCAGGGGCTGGCCGACGCCTGCGACTACCCGCTGCACCTCGGCATCACCGAGGCCGGCGCCCAGCGCGTCGGCACCGTGAAGTCGTCGATCGGCATGGGCATGCTGCTGTGGAGCGGCATCGGCGACACCATCCGGGTGTCGCTGTCGGCGGCCCCCGAGGAGGAGGTGAAGGTCGGCTTCGACATCCTGAAGTCGCTGAACCTGCGGCACCGCGGCGTCAACGTGATCTCCTGCCCGTCCTGCGCGCGCCAGCAGTTCGACGTGATCGAGAATGTCCGCGTGCTGGAGGAGCGGCTGGCGCACATCACCACGCCGATGACCGTCTCGGTGATCGGCTGTGTGGTGAATGGCCCCGGCGAGGCGCGGGAGACCGACATCGGCATCACCGGCGGTGGCAACGGCACTCACATGGTCTACATCGCCGGCCAGCCGCACCACCGGCTGAAGAACGCCGACATTGTCGACCACATGGTCGAGTTGATCGAGCAGAAGGCGGCCGAGATCGAGGCCGAGATGAAAGCCACCGCGGCAGCGGCGGCGGAATGAAGCACGGGAGTATCTGAGTTGTCGAAGCTGCAGCCGGTCCGCGGTACCCACGATCTCCTGCCGGAGGAGGCGCGGCGCCACCGCCACATCGTGGAGACCGGGCTCCGGGTGTCCGAGCGCTACGGCTTCGGCGAGATCGAGACACCGATCTTCGAGTTCACCGAGGTGTTCGAGCGCCCGCTGGGCGAGGCCACCGACGTGGTGACCAAGGAGATGTACAGCTTCACCGACCGCGGCGGCGAGCAGCTGACGCTGCGCCCCGAGGGCACCGCCAGCGTCTGCCGGGCGCTGCTCACCGGCGGCCTGACCCAGAGCCTGCCAGCAAAGTTCTATTACCAGGGCCCGATGTTCCGCTACGAGCGGCCGCAGAAGGGCCGGATGCGGCAGTTCCACCAGATCGGCATCGAGTTGCTGGGTGCGGCCGAGCCGCAGGCGGACATCGAGGTGATCGCCTGCGGCGCCGATATCCTGGATGCCATCGGGGTGCTCGACCGCACGGTCCTGGAGCTGAACACCCTCGGCGACACCGAGAGCCGGCAGGCCTACCGGGCAGCGCTGGTCGAATATTTCAGCGGTCATCGCGACGCCCTGTCCGAGGACAGCCGGCGCCGGCTGGAGATGAACCCGCTGCGGATCCTCGACAGCAAGGACCAGGGCGACCGCCGGCTGCTCGCCGACGCTCCGTCCTTCGACGACTACCTCAACCCGGCCTCGCGGGACTTCTTCGCCGGCGTCACGGCCGGCCTCGACGCACTCGGGATCCGCTACACGCGCAATCCGCACCTGGTCAGAGGCTTCGACTACTACTGCCACTCCGCCTTCGAGTTCGTGACCGACGCGCTCGGCGCCCAGGGCACGGTGCTGGCCGGCGGCCGCTACGACGGCCTGGTCGAGACCCTGGGCGGGCCGGCGATCCCGGGCGTCGGCTGGGCCGCCGGGGTCGAGCGGCTGGCGCTGCTGGTCGAGGGGGTGACGGCGCCGGCGCGTCCGATCGCCATCGTGCCGGTCGGCCCGGCCGGCGAGACCGTCGCATTGACCCTCGCCCACCGTCTGCGCCGCGCCGGTTTCACCGTGGAGCATGGCTATTCCGGCAACGTCGGCAAGCGGCTGAAGCGCGCTGCCAAGCTCGGCGCCCGGGCGGCGCTGATCCTGGGCGAGGACGAACTGGCGCGCGGCGTCGCGCAGCTCCGCGACCTGGACGCCGGCACGCAGGACGAGGCCCCTCTCGACCGGATCGAGGAGAGCCTCGCCCGCTTCCGCTAGCGGGCCGACGTGACCGACGAGCCAACGCCGATCTCGGTCATCGGGGTCAACCACAGGACCTGCCCGGACAGCCTGCGGGAGCGGCTCTACGTCGACGATTCCGAGGTGGCGGCGGTGATCGGCACGCTGCGCATCCGGGGCGTCCGCGAGGCGCTGGTGCTCTCCACCTGCGACCGCGTCGAGGTGACCGCGCCCTTCGCCGACGGCGCGCTGGCATCGAGGACGGTGGCGATGGCGCTGGGCTCCCCGGTCGGCCTGCGCGGCGACGAGCTGCTGCCCTATCTGTATCGGCACGATGGCGGCGAGGCAGTGCGTCACCTGTTCCGGGTGGCAAGCGCGCTCGACAGCCAGGTGGTGGGCGAGCCGCAGGTGCTCGGCCAGATCAAGGCGGCGCAACGGCTGTCGCAGGATCTCGGTGCCTGGGGGGGCCGCCTCGACCATGTGCTGCAGGCCGCCTATGCGGTGGCCAAGCGGGTGCGAACCGAGACGCGGATCGGCGAGGGCGCGGTGTCGCTGGCGACCGCCGCCGTCGCGCGGGTGCAGGACCTGCACGGCAGCGTGGCCGACCGCAGCGCCCTGGTGATCGGCGGCGACGAACTGGCCTTGATGATCGCCCGCCAGCTGCGCGGCGCCGGGCTGCACGACATCACGGTGCTCGACCGGTTCCGGCGCCGCGCTGCGGTGACGGCCGCCGAGCTGGAGGCGCATCACGGGCCGCTGGACGACCTCGCCGGCGCCCTCGACCGCGCCGACGTGGTGATCAGCGGCCTCGGCGAGGGCCGCTATCTGATCACCGCCGAGACCATGGAGGCGGTGCTGCGCCGCCGCCGCCGCCGCCCGGTGTTCCTGCTGGACCTGGCGGTACCCGGCGACATAGAGCCGGCCGTGCACCGGCTGGACGAGGCCTATGTGTATGATGTCGGCGACCTCGAGCGGGTCACCCGCGAGGGCCGGGCCGGACGCGAGGCCGAGGCCGCCCGGGCCGAGGCGCTGGTCGAGGAGGCGGTCGCCGCCTTCGACCGCCGGTTGGCGGTTCGCGATGCCGGGCCGGACATCGCGAGGCTGCGGGCGCATCTCGAGGCGCAGGTCCGGGCGGCGATCGGCGCCGCCCCGGACGCCGAGGCGATCGCCCGTCGCGTCGCCGGCCGGCTGCTGCACGCCCCGAGCGAGGCGCTGCGGCAGCGCGCCGCGACCGGGCGGCTGGACGACGAGACCCGCGCGCTGATCGCCGAGCTGTTCGGGCTCGGCGTCGCTGTGGACCGGGATGGGACCAAGGGAGACGAGACGTGAGCCTGGACGAGAAGCTGGACCGCGTGCTGACCCGGGCGCAGGAGCTGGAATCCAGGCTGGCGAGCCCGGCGGGCTTCGGCTCCGACGAATTCCGCCGGCTGTCGAAGGAGCTGTCCGACCTGAGCCCGGTGGTCGAGACCGTCGAGCATCTGCGTCGCACCCGCGCGGAGCTGGCCGAGGCCCGGGCTCTGGCCGAGGAGACCGACGGCGAGATGCGGGCGCTGGCCGAGGAAGAGGCGACGGCGATCGAGGCCCGGCTGCCTGGATTGGAGCGGGCGGTGATGATCCATCTGCTGCCGCGCGACGAGGCCGATTCGCGCAACGCCATCCTGGAGGTGCGGGCCGGCACCGGCGGCGACGAGGCGGCGCTGTTCGCCGCGGAGCTGTTCGCGATGTACCAGCGCTACGCCCAGCTGCACGGCTGGCGCTTCGAGGTCATGGAGGTCTCGGAGAACGAGATCGGCGGCTACAAGGAGGCGATCGCCACGATCAGCGGCAACGCGGTGTTCGCGCGGCTGAAGTTCGAGTCCGGCGTGCACCGGGTGCAGCGTGTGCCGGTCACCGAGGCGCAGGGCCGCATCCACACCTCGGCCGCGACGGTGGCGGTGCTGCCGGAGGCCGAGGAGGTCGACATCGCCATCGAGGACAAGGACATCCGCATCGACGTCTACCGCTCAAGCGGCGCCGGCGGCCAGCACGTCAACACCACCGACAGCGCGGTGCGGATCACCCACCTGCCGACCGGGGTGGTGGTCACCCAGCAGGACGAGAAGTCGCAGCACAAGAACCGGGCCAAGGCGATGAAGATCCTGCGCGCCCGCCTGTTCGACCTGGAGCGTGGCCGCCGCGACGCCGAGCGCGCCGCCGACCGTAAGAGCCAGGTCGGCTCCGGCGACCGCTCCGAGCGCATCCGCACCTACAACTTCCCGCAGGGCCGTGTCACCGACCACCGCATCAACCTGACCCTCTACAAGATCGACAAGGTGATCACCGGTGAGGCACTCGACGAGTTCGTCGACGCCCTGATCGCCGAGGACGAGGCCGAGCGGCTGGCGACCATCACATGACCGCTGTCGACGTGCTGCTGCGCGAGTCTGCCCGGCGGCTTGCCGCGGCCGGGATCGATTCGCCGCGGCTGGATGCCCGCCTGCTGCTCGGCGAAGCACTCGGCCGCGAGGTCTGGCCGCACGAGACGGCCACGGTCGCCGCCGACGCGATCGAGCGGTTCGGGGCGCTGCTCGCCCGCCGCCTCGCCCGCGAGCCGGTGTCGCGTATTCTCGGCCGGCGCGGCTTCTGGTCGCTCGACATGGCCGTCGGTCCGGACACGCTGGACCCGCGGCCGGACAGCGAGACCCTGGTGGAGGCAGCACGCATCGCCTTCGCCGATCATGCGCCGCCGCGCCGCATCGTCGACCTCGGCACCGGCACCGGCTGCCTGCTGCTGGCCGCACTCACGGTGTTTCCGGAGGCCACCGGGCTGGGTGTCGACCGTTCCGCCGCCGCGGTGGCCGTCGCCCGCGAGAATGCCCGGCGCAACGGCCTGGAGAACCGCGCCGCCTTCCAGACGTCGGACTGGGACGAGATGCCGCAGGGCGAGGCGGATCTGATCCTGTCGAACCCTCCCTATATACCGGATGCGGATATCGACCGGCTGGAGCCGGAGGTGGCGCTTTTCGATCCGCGCGGCGCGCTGGCGGCCGGGGACGATGGCCTGGATGCGTATCGCAGCCTGATCCCCGTGCTACGGCGCCTGCTGGCCCCGCAAGGGATCGCGATCCTTGAACTCGGGATTGGCCAGGGCTCGACAGTCGCCGGCCTTGCCGGAGACGGCGGATTCAGGGTTGCAGACGTTCGCCAGGACTTCGGCGGCGTCGATCGTGCTTTAGTTCTGAAATGGAACGACACTGGTGACGACTGTCTCGACACGAACGATTTTTGCTTGGAATAGGTCGGAATTCGGTCTACTGTTTCATACGCATCGCAGGCCATAGGGGCCCGGTGCGACAACTCACTCGACGGACCAGTGCTCACACGGCGTACCCGCCACCGCGCGGGGAGTCCGTGTCACGAGGTCACGAGCGGCTCGAACGAACGATGGGTTCGTTCTGCGAAAACGGGACTCGCGACAAGGAATGAGACAAGGCCCACACCAGAAGCGTGGACGCGGTCGCGGCAATAATCGCCGGCCGAGTACGCCGAACCGCAACCAGACCTATGACAGCAACGGGCCCGACGTCCGGATCCGCGGCAACGCCAGTCAGGTCTACGAGAAGTACCTGAACCTCGCCCGTGACGCGACTGCGTCGGGCGACCGGGTGCTCGCCGAGAGCTACTACCAGCACGCCGAGCACTACTACCGGATCCTCGCGGCGTTCCAGGAAGCCCAGGGCGGCGACAACCGCGGCCAGCCGATCCAGTCCGGGTCGCGCGACTGGGATCAGGACGACGAGGACCGCGACGGCGGCAGCGACGACCGTAGCGACGGCGGCAACGGTAGCGGCAATGGCGGCGGCGACCGCGGCGAGCATCAGGATCGGGGCGACCGGTTCCAGCGCGACCGCGGCGAGCGTGGCGACGACCGGCCCCGCGACAGCCGGGCCCGGGACGAGCGTCCCCGGGACGAGCGTCCCCGGGACGACCGGCCCCGCGACGACCGGCCACGCGACGACCGTCCCCGTGACGACCGGCCCCGTGACGAGCGTCCTCGCGACGACCGTCCCCGCGACGACCGGCCCCGGGACGACCGGCCCCGGGACGAGCGTCCCCGTGACGACCGGCCCCGCGACGACCGGCCGCGCGACGACCGGCCGCGCGACGACCGGCCGCGCGGTGATCGGGATCGCGATCGCGGCGACCGTGGTGGTGACCGTGGCGAGCGTCGCCCGGCCCGCGCCGAGGGCGGTGCCGATCGGCCGGCCCCGCAGGTGCCGGTCGAGGCTCCGGCAGCACGTGTCGAGGCCGCCCAGCCGGTGCCCGTGGCGCCGCAGCCGGTGCCGCCGCAACTCGCGCAGCCGGCTCCCGCCCAAGCCGCTCCGGTGCAACCCGCTCCGGCGCAACCCACCCCGGCGCCGGTCGCCGAGGTTGCTCCGGCAGCACGCGCAGAAGCGTCCGACGACGGTATCCGGCGGACCCTCAAGCTGACGTCGACCCGGTCGGCTCGCGCGCCGGCGCCGGCACCGGCCCCCGCACCAGCGGCGGTCGAGGCGGCGCCCGTCGAGCCGGCAGCTGTCGAGCCGGCAGCGGCGGCGGTGGAGCCGGCCGCCGAGGCCGAGCCGGAGCGCAAGCCGCGCCGTCGGCGGGTTGCGAAGGCGGCAGCCGCCGAGCCCGACCAGGGCTCCGACGGCTTCGTCGCCGCCCCGGTGGTCGACGACGACGGAGCGGTGGCGGCGAGCTGAGCCGCTACTCGCTCCAGCGATCGAGAAAGTCGGCGAGCGTCCGGCCGGGCTCCGGCCGGAACCGCTCGTCGGTCGCCTGTACCGCCGCGACGCGGTCCAGACGGAACGTCCGAAAGCCCTGGCGCAGCTCGCACCATGCCGCGAGCAGCCATTTCGGGCCGTAGAACAGCAGTCCGAGCGGCCTGATGCGCCGCTCGGACCGCTGCCCGCCCTCATCCTCGTAGAGAATTTCCAGGACGCGGCGGTCGCGGATGGCGCGCCGGTACGGCCCGGTGTCCGCCCGCTGCTCGCGGCCCGCAGCCGGGCGCGGCGCCAGCAGTGCCAGGTCGCCGATCCGCCGGTCGAGTTCCTCCGGCACGGCCGCCCGCACCCGGTCGACCGCCCGCCCCGCCGCGACCGCCATCGCCTCGTCGGTCCAGCTCTGCACGATCCGCAGGCCGAGCACCAGCGCCTCGATCTCGTCGGCGTCGAACATCAGCGGCGGCATGTGGTAGCCGGGTCGCAGCAGGTAGCCGACCCCGGCCGAGCCTTCGACCGGCACGCCGCTGGCCATCAGGTCGGCCATGTCGCGGTAGATCGTGCGCGGCGACACCTCGAGCAGCGACGCCAGCTCGGCCGCCCGCGTCGCCCGCCGGCGGAGCCGCAGTTCGTCGACGATCCGGAACAGGCGGTCGGCACGGCGCATCCGGGTTTCTACCGCATCCTGTTGCCACCGTGCTGTCAGCAGGCCCGCGGTGTCGGGATCAGCCCAGCACCGTCACCGTGTCGCCCGGCGCCACTGCGCCGCCCAGCGTCACCCGGGCGTACACGCCGCAATCGTCGTGGCCGAAGCCGCGCAGCAGGTCGCGCGGCACCGTCCTGTCGCGCTGCCCGGTCGTCGGATCGACGTTGGTGGCGGCGCAGCGCCCGATGCGGTCATCCACCGTCAGTTCCGCCCCGCCGATGCGCAGGCGACTGCCGACCCAGCCGAACTCGGCCCAGGGATCCGCCCCCTCGACCACGATGTTGCCGCGGAACCGGGCCGGATCCACCGGGCTGCCGACGACCCGTTCCAGGTCGGTCACCGACGCCCGGTTGATAATCGAGACGAAGGGCGCGTCGGCGTCGCTGAACGCCTCGTCGCCGCGATCGACCAGCCGGGGAGCGCCGCGCAGCTCGGCGGTCATGTAGGCGGCGAAGAACTGCTCGATGACGGTGCGGCCGGTCTGTGTCGAGAGATCGCCGCGGGCGACGGTGCGGCCGCCGCGCTTCACCGCCAGGGTGGTGGTGGCGGCGTCGTATTCGGCGGCCAGGGCGGCGAGCCGGGGATTGCTCATGAGCTGCAGGAAATGCGCCTTCGGCAGCCATCTCGGCGACGCCGGGTCGATCGGCGCGGTGCCGTGCGCGATCGCGAAGCGGCGGTCGTGCGCGATCGTCCGGCCGGGCCGCAAATCGACCGTCGTCAGGACCTCGGCGGAGAGGCCCTTGACGGGGTAGCGGTACAACCCGGAGACGATGATGCTCATGCGTCGAAAGAACGCCGGCCTCCCGGCGATGTCAACGCCGCGGACGCCTCATGACAGGGTGTCGCGGGTGCTTGTGTTGCGCATCTGCAACACCCATATCGCGCGGTGACGGAGGGCGGCGCCGAGATGGGCCGCTCCGGGGCGGCGGGGGTCCCGCACACCCGGTTTCCCGGTATCCTTCGTCGCACGCCGTCCGTGTCGCCTCATCGGGGCCGGACCGGCGGTACTGGCTGAACGCGGTACTCGACGGAGACACAGATGAACTTCGAAAAGCTGTCCGACCGCTCGCGCGGTTTTCTGCAATCGGCGCAGACCTTTGCGCTTGGTCAGGGGCACCAGCGGCTGCTGGTCGACCACCTGCTGAAGGTGTTCCTCGACGACAAGGAGGGGCTGGCATCGGGGCTGATCGAGCGGGCCGGCGGCGACGCCAAGGCCGCTCGCGTCGCCGTCGAGGCGACGCTCGCCAAGGTGCCGCGGGTCGAGGGCAGCGGCGCCGGCCAGGTCTACATGTCGCCGGAGTTGGCGCGCGTGCTCAGCCAGTCCGAGCAGGTCGCCGAGAAGGCCGGCGACCAGTATGTCACCGTCGAGCGGCTGCTGCTGGCGATCGCGCTCGCGGCCGGCACCGACGCCGCGCGGGCGGTGAAGGACGCCGGCGTCAACCCGCAGGCGCTGGAGCACGCGATCCAGGACATCCGCAAGGGCCGCACCGCCGACACCGCCAACGCCGAGGGCAATTTCGACGCGCTGAAGAAGTACACCCGCGACCTGACCGACGCGGCGCGCGCCGGCAAGCTCGACCCGGTCATCGGCCGCGACGAGGAGATCCGCCGCACCATCCAGGTGCTGTCGCGCCGCACCAAGAACAATCCCGTCCTGATCGGCGAGCCGGGGGTCGGCAAGACCGCCATCGTCGAGGGACTGGCGTTGCGCATCGTCAACGGCGACGTGCCGGAGGGGCTGAAGAACAAGAAGCTGCTGGTGCTCGACCTCGGCGCCCTGATTGCGGGTGCGAAGTTCCGCGGCGAGTTCGAGGAGCGCCTGAAGGCGGTGCTCAACGAGCTCGGGCATTCCGAGGGCGAGATCATCCTGTTCATCGACGAGCTGCACACCCTGGTCGGCGCCGGCGCCGCCGAGGGCGCGATGGACGCCTCCAACATGCTGAAGCCGGCGCTGGCGCGCGGCGAGCTGCACTGCGTCGGCGCCACCACGCTGGCCGAGTACCGCAAGCACATCGAGAAGGACGCGGCCCTCGCGCGGCGCTTTCAGCCGGTGTTCGTCTCCGAGCCGGGCGTGGTCGAGACCATCTCGATCCTGCGCGGCCTGAAGGAGAAGTACGAGCTGCACCACGGCGTGCGGATCACCGACGGCGCGCTGGTGGCGGCCGCCAACCTGTCGAACCGCTACATCACCGACCGCTTCCTGCCCGACAAGGCCATCGACCTGATGGACGAGGCGGCCAGCCGCCGGCGCATGGAGGTCGACAGCAAGCCCGAGCCGATCGACGAGCTGGACCGCAAGATCATCCAGCTGAAGATCGAGCGCGAGGCGCTGAAGAAGGAGGACGACAAGGCCAGCCGCGAGCGCCTGAGCACGCTGGAGGGCGAACTCGTCGACCTGGAGGAGCGCTCCGCCGCGCTCACCGCGCGCTGGCAGAACGAGAAGGAGATGCTGTCCGGTTCGCAGAAGCTGAAGGAGAAGCTGGACCAGGCCCGCCAGGAGCTGGAGGTGGCCAAGCGCAAGGGCGACCTGACGCGCGCCGGCGAGCTCACCTACTCGGTGATCCCGCAGCTCGAGCAGACCCTGGCGCAGGCCGAGGACGCCTCCTCCAAGCGGATGCTGAAGGAGGAGGTCAACGACAGCGACATCGCCTCGGTGGTCTCGAAGTGGACCGGCATCCCGGTCGACAAGATGCTGGAGGGCGAGCGCGACAAGCTGCTGGCGATGGAGACCAACCTGCACCGGCGGGTGATCGGCCAGGACGAGGCGATCGGCGCGGTGGCCAACGCGGTGCGCCGCGCCCGCGCCGGGCTGCAGGACCCGAACCGGCCGATCGGCTCGTTCCTGTTCCTCGGCCCCACCGGCGTGGGCAAGACCGAGCTGACCAAGGCGCTGGCCGAGTTCCTGTTCGACGACGAGCAGGCGATGGTCCGCATGGACATGTCGGAATACATGGAGAAGCACGCGGTCTCCCGGCTGATCGGCGCACCGCCGGGCTATGTCGGCTACGAGGAGGGTGGCGCGCTGACCGAGGCGGTGCGGCGCCGGCCGTACCAGGTGGTGCTGTTCGACGAGGTCGAGAAGGCGCATCCCGATGTCTTCAACGTGCTGCTGCAGGTGCTCGACGACGGCCGCCTGACCGACGGCCAGGGCCGCACCGTCGACTTCCGCAACACGCTGATCATCATGACCTCGAACCTCGGCGCCGACCTGCTGGCCGGCCAGCCCGACGGCGAGCCGGTGGAGGCGGTGCGCGACGGCGTGATGGAGGTCGTGCGGCGGGCGTTCCGGCCGGAGTTCCTGAACCGGCTGGACGAGATCCTGCTGTTCACCCGCCTCGGCCGCGAGTCGATGAAGCACATCGTCGACATCCAGCTCGGCCGGCTGCGCAAGATGCTGGCCGACCGGCACATCACGCTGGAACTCGACGACCCGGCGCTGGCCTGGCTGGCGGCTGCCGGCTACGACCCGGTCTACGGCGCCAGGCCGCTGAAGCGGGTGATCCAGCGCTCGCTGCAGAACCCGCTGGCCAACCGCATCCTGGAGGGCCGGATCCGTGACGGCGCCCGGGTGCGGGTGGCGGTGATCGACGGCCAGCTCGCCATCGACGGCGAGAAGGCGGCGCGCGCCGAGGAAGTGACGATCGAGGCGGCCGAGTAGCCGTCGCGGCGGGCGCCGCTCCGGACCCTGTCCGGGGCGGCGTGACGCCGCTCCCCAAGCGGACCGGCTTGCGCTATCGTGCCGCCGCTGGCCTTCCGGGCGATCGGACGGGCGCGGCGGCACCCCTCTCCCCCGACGTGTGACATGCCCGAAGACAGCGTGACGGTGGTTACCGAGCGGAGCTGGGGAAGCCGGTTCGCCGGCTCGCTGGCCGGCGTCCTGATCGGCATTCTCCTGTTCCTATGCAGCTTTCCCCTGCTGGTCTGGAACGAGGGGCGGGCGGTCGACGCCATCGTGGCGCTCGACGCCGGTGCTGGAATGGTGGTCTCGGTGCCGTCCGATGCCGTCGACCGCGGCAACGAGGGGCGTCTGGTCCATGTCACCGCGGTGGCGACGGCGACCGCCCCGCTGCTCGACCCTGTATTCGCGGCCGGCGGCCCCGACCTGCTGCGCCTGGAGCGCCGGGTCGAGATGTACCAGTGGCAGGAGCGAAAGGAGAGCACCACCGAGACCAGCGTCGGCGGCAAGGAGACCACGCGCACCACCTACAGCTACACCCGCGGCTGGTCGGACGAGGCGATCGATTCGTCCGCGTTCCAACGGCCGGAGGGACACGCCAACCCCGCGATGCCGTATCGCAGCCAGGTGGTGGACGCACGTCCGGTCAAGCTCGGCGCCTTCACCCTCGACCCCGCGCAGGTCCGGCAGATCGACGCCTTCGAGCCGCTCGCCCCGACGGACGGTGGGGCGTTGCCCGCCGGGTTCCGCCGCGACGGCGAGACGATCCTGCGCGGCGGCCCGCAGAGCCCGCAGGTCGGCGACCTGCGCGTCACCTTCAGGGCGGTGCCGACGCAGCCGGTCAGCGTGGTCGCCCGCCAGTCGGGCGGCGGCCTCGCCGCCTACCGCGCGCCGAACGGGCATGTGATCGACCTGGTGCGGACCGGCGATCACGACGCGGCGTCGATGTTCCGGCAGGCCAAGGCGGACGAGGCACTGCTCACCTGGATCCTGCGCGGCGCCGGGTTCCTGATGATGCTGTTCGGGATCGCCCTGCTGTCGAGCCCGCTTGCCTGGCTGGCCAGCGTCCTGCCGTTCCTGGCCGGCATCGTGAACTTCGCCGCCCTGCTGGTCGCCATCATCGTCGCCGCGCCGCTGACGCTGCTCACCATCGGGCTGTCCTGGCTGGCGTTCCGGCCGCTGATCGGCGGCGGCCTGATCGCCGCGGCGGTGGTTCTGGCGATCGCCCTGCGCTGGCTGGCGGCACGCCGCCGGCAGGCGGCCGGAGCCGTACCGCAGCGCGCCTGAGAGCTGCTAAGGGATCCCACCCGTCACGAAGCGTCTTCCGTCCGCCCCGCCGGCACGGCACACTCGCGGAAAATCGCCAACGATCCCCCGGGAGAAGCCGTCCATGGACACCGTCGCCCAGCTTCGCGTCGACCTCGCCTGCGCCCTGCGCTGGGCCGCCCGCATGGGCCTGAACGAGGGCGTCGACAACCACTTCTCGGCGGCGGTGCCGGAGCCCGACGGCAGCATCAAGGGCGACAAGTTCCTGATCAACCCGTTCGGCTGGCACTGGTCGGAGATCACCGCCTCGTCGCTGGTGCTGTGCGACGTCGACGGCACCGTGCTGGAAGGCAGCGAGACGGTCGAGGCGACCGCGTTCTGCATCCACAGCCGCATCCACATCAAGCATCCCTCGGCCGCGGTGGTGCTGCACACCCACCAGCCCTACGCCACCGCACTGACCCTGCTGGAGGGCGGCCGGCTGGAGATGGTCGAGCAGAACGCCCTGATGTTCGACGGCCGCATCGCCTATGACGACGACTACGAGGGTCTGGCGCTGGCCACCGAGGAAGGCGACCGCATGGCGGCGCAGATGGACGGCAAGCCGATCCTGCTGCTGGCCTCGCACGGCGTGATCGCCAGCGGCCCGACGGTCGGCGACGCCTTCAACGACCTGTACTACCTGGAGCGCGCGGCGATGTTCCAGGTGCACGCCAAGTCGACCGGCGGCAAGCTGCGGCGGATCGGCGACAACGTTCGCGCCCGGGTGATGGGGCAGATGGAGGAGGAGCGCCGCGCCGTCGCCGACCGCCACTTCAAGGCGCTGCGCCGCATGCTCGACCGCGAGGAGCCGGCCTACCGGATGTAGGCGATACCTGTCTGGCCCGGCCGGCGCCGAGCACTCCTCGGCGCACTCCACTCCCTCCCTGTCGTCATCCCGGACGCAGCGGCGCAGCCGCGGAGATCCGGGACCCACGGGATGACGTGCACCGGCCGCGCGGCCACCGCGCCGCGGCCGGTGGGTCCCGGGTCGTCGCTGCGCGCCGCCCGGGATGACGACATGGAAAGGAGCGCCCGCCGCTCCTAAATGGGACGTTACGACCCCTCGGCCGGCTTGGTCAGCGACTCCGCGGTTGCCCGCAGCCGTTCCAGGTCGAAGGACGACAGCCGGTAGGCCCAGCCGGTGGTCTGCGCCCGCGCCGCCTCGGCCAGCTTGCGCGCCTCCTCGCCGGCGCCGTCGGCGACCGCGATCCCGACCCGCGCCCAGGGCGCTTCCTCCGGCTTCGCGCCTGCCGCCAGGTCGATGGTCACCGTCACGCCGTCCCGGGTGGTGAAGGCGCCACTCCCGAGCTTGCCGTCGAAGGCGAGGCCGGCAGCGGCGCGGACATCCTCGAACAGCAGCTTGTCGACCACGGTCGCGGCATTGTTGACGGTGTATTGCGAGCCGGTCTTGCGGCCGGCCGGCGGCTCGGCGATGCGGAAATCGTTGCCGGCACGCTCCAGCTTCAGGACGACACCCGACGGCGCGGTCAGCCGCGCCGCGACGATGCTGTCCTTGGGGATGTTGACGACCTCGCGCGGCAGCCACTGCACCGGCCCGCCGCGCAGGTCGAGCTCGCCCTCCGCCAGATAGCTCTGGCTGTCGGCGGAGCGACGCACATAGACCATCGGCTCGCCGCCGGTGATGCTCTCGCGCCGCTTGCCGACATGCAGGTCGACCGCGGCCTCGCCGCCGGCGGTGGTGACGACCACCCGCGTCGCCGCCGAGCCCTTCTGGCCGACATCCTTCAGCTGCAACCGGTCGAAGCGGTCGGCATCGGCGGTCTTGCGCTCGATCAGCTCGAGCTGGCCGAGGTCGAACAGCAGCTTGCGCACCAGGTCGGTGCGCACCGGGAAGCCGTCGCGCTCCTCCAGGACCCAGCCGGATTCGGTGCGGGTCATGGTGACCGTGCCGTCCTTGCCGCCCTCGGCGCGGACCAGCCTGACCTGCCGGACATCGCCGGCAAGGCCCTCCAGCGCCGGATAGACGCGCTCGGCCTGGACGGCGGTGCGGGTCTCGGCGCTGCGCTGGTACACGGCCGCGGCCGCCGCGACCACGGCGACCGCGGTGACCGCGCCCAGCAGGATGACGGTGCGTCGTCTGATCATCGCGCGCTCCTCACGGCTCGCCTCCTCACGCTTCCACCGCCGCGCGCCGCGACCGGCGGCGGACCCGCCAGACCGCCAGCAGCACCGCGAACAGCGCCACCACGATCGGCATCAGGGCGATGTTGGCGAACAGCACCTTGGTCTCCAGCCGCTCGACGTCCTCGCGCAGCGACCGCTGCACCTCCCGCAGGTCGGTGCGCAGCCGCAGGATCTGACGCTGGTAGTCCTGCACCTGCCGACGCTCGTCGGCGCTCAGCGCCACCGGGCCGGCGGTGCCGGCCTCGCGGTTGCGCAGGGCGTCGAGCTTGGTCTGGGTCGCCGACAGGGTCTCGCGCAGCTCCTGCTCCTTGGCCTGGAACTTCCGGTCGGCCTCGCGCTTGATCTGCTCGATCACCTCGAACGGCCGGTAGGACGAGCCCTGGCCGCGCAGCTCGAGCAGGGCCGAAGAGCCGGTCAGCGCGTCCAGGGCATTGGCCACGAAGTCGCCGTTGCCGGCACCCGGCACCGCCACCCGGCGGCCGTAGAACTCGCGGAACTGCACCCAGAAGCGGTCGGTCAGCACATCGGTGTCGGCCATCACGATCGCCTCGATCGGCGCCTTCGACTCGGTCAGCACGGTGTCGAAGACCGCCGCCGGGTCGTCCTCCTGCTCCTCGGCGAGCGGCGGGCGGCCTTCCGGAAATCCGGTCTTCACCTTGCCGGTGACCAGGGCAGCGATGGTGTAGGCCTCGGAGCCCGCCTTGTAGTCGCGCAGCAGCTTCTCCGGCTCCGGCTGCGGCACCATCAGGCGCTCGGAATCGATCAGCATCGAGCCCGGGCTGGACGTCACCAGCGGCGACAGGGTGATCGACGCCCCGTCCTTCGCCTTCAGATAGCCGGCACTGGCGACCGCCAGGCTGTCGATCTGCGCGGTGATCGGCGATTCCCGGTTCAGGTTGCGCGCGCCGCGCAGCAGCAGCCAGGGCACGTAGGTCACGAAGTCGCGGCCGTTGGCGGCGCCGACCCGGCGGGCGGCGAAGCGGTCGGCCACCACCTTGTCGGTCGGCATCTCAAGGCCCCAGGCCGCGAAGATCGGCGCCAGCGTGCTCGCCGGCCGCGCCGCCCCCGGGGCGCCGGTCATCGGACCGGCCTCGGACTCCGCGAAGGGGTCGACGAAGATCGCCGCCTTGCCGCCGCCGAGGATGTACTGGTCGATCGCGAACAGCGTGCGCGGCGTCAGGTTCTTGGGATGCGCCACCAGCAGGATGGTGATGTCGGCCGGGATCTTCTGGACGTCGTTCGGCAGCGTCTCGACGTCGAGGATCTCGCGGATCCGCTCGGCGACGACCATCGGCGGCACCTGCTCGGGCCGGCCCATCTGGCCCATCCGGACCTCGCCGTCGAGCTTCAGCGAGCCGATGATGCCGACCTTTCCCACCCAGGCATGCGACAGCGAATAGACCATCTTGGTCAGGTCGTATTCGAGGAACGCCTCACGGTCCGGCTGCAGGAACGGGATGGTCTCGATGTCGTCGGTGGTGTTGCTGCCGACCAGGCCGAAGAACACCGTACCCTGGGAACCCTCGAGCGGAACCTGCTGCAGGCCGTAGGACACCGCGCGGTCCTCCACCGGCGTGAACGGCGTCGGGTCGTAGACCTCCAGGATCACCTTGCCGTCCGAGCGGTCGGCGTATTCGCGCAGCACGTCCTGGACGCGCTCGGCGTAGATGCCGTAGGCGGGAACCTGGGTGCCGAGGCGCTTGGAATAGAACAGCCGCAGCGTCACCGGCTCCTCGATGGCGTCGAGCACGCGCTGGGTCGCCGGCGACAGCGAGTAAAGCCGGTCGGCAGTGAGGTCGACGCGCTGCGAGGTGAGGGTGAACGACGCCAGCACGTTCACCGCGACGAACAGCAGCGCCAGCAACACCAGGGCGACGGCGGTCAGGCGCGCAGGGTCGCGACGTGCCGCACCGGTGCCCGGGTCGAGATCGGTCGTCGTCATGGGTCAGTCCGCCTTCTTGAGGTCGACGATCAGGGCGTTGGCGAACAGCGCCAGCGCGATGACCGAGCCGAAGAAGATCGCGTCGCGCAGGTCGATCACGCCGCGGGCGATCGCCTGGAAATGCGTCAGGAAGCCGAAGCCGGCGACGATGTCGACGACCACCGCCGGCGCCCAGCCGCGGAACGCCTCCAGCACGAAGTCGGAGCCGGCCAGCGCGAACACGAACAGCGCCGCCGTGGTGACCACGAAGGCGATGACCTGGTTCTTGGTGGTCGCCGAGATCATCGAGCCGACCGCCAGGAACGCCCCCGCCATCATCAGGCTGCCGATGTAGGACGCCAGGATCACGCCGTTGTCGGGGTCGCCCAGCAGGTTGACCGTCACCCACAGCGGGAAGGTCAGGGACAGCGCGATCGCCGTGAACGCCCAGGCCGCCAGGAACTTGGCGATCACCGCCTCGCCCATGGTGATCGGCAGGGTCAGGAACAGCTCGATGGTGCCGGTCCGCCGCTCCTCCGCCCACAGCCGCATCGACAGTGCGGGCACCAGGAACAGGTACAACCAGGGATGGAAGGTGAAGAACGGCTGCAGGTCGGCCTGGCCGCGCTGCAGCAGGCCGCCGACGAAGAATGTCAGGGCACCGGCCAGCGCCAGGAAGATGACGATGAAGATGTAGGCGAGCGGCGTGGCGAAATAGCCGCGCAGTTCGCGCCGCATGATCAGCGCGACGTTACGCATGGGCCGTGCCCTCCCCACCCGTTCCCGCCCCCGTGGTGACCTCGCGGAAGACGTCGTCGAGGTTGCGGCTGGCCGCCAGGCCGCGCAGCCCGTCGGGGGTGTCGTCGGCGAGGATCCGGCCGCGGGCGATGATCATGGCGCGCGAGCACACCGCGTCGACCTCCTCCAGGATGTGGGTGGAGATCACGATCGCCTTGTCGGCGGCCATCGCCTTGATCAGCTTGCGGACCTCGAACTTCTGGTTCGGGTCGAGGCCGTCGGTCGGCTCGTCGAGGATCAGCACCGGCGGATCGTGCAGCAGCGCCTGGGCAAGGCCAACGCGACGCTTGAAGCCTTTCGACAGGGTCTCGATCGGCTGGTGCACCACCTCCTCCAGCCGGGTCTTCGCCATCGCCGCGGCGACCCGCTCGCGCCGCTCGGCGCCGTCGAAGCCGCGCACCCCGGCGATGAAGCCGAGGAAGCCGATGGTCGTCATGTCGGGATAGGCGGGCGCGCCCTCCGGCAGGTAGCCGAGCGCCCGCTTGGCGGCGATAGGATCCTCCAGCACGTCATGGCCGCAGATCACCGCGGTGCCGGCGGTCGGCGCCAGGAAGCCGCAGATCATCTTCATCGTGGTGGACTTGCCGGCGCCGTTCGGGCCGAGGAAGCCGAGAACCTCGCCAGTCGCCACCTCGAAGCTGAGATCGTCGACGGCGGTCTTCGGCCCAAACCGCTTGACCAGGCCGCGCACCGATAGGGCGTTCGTCATGTTCGCTCGACCATGATGATCAGGGGACCGTCGTATGCGGCCGCGTGGTGTACCAATTTCTCCGCATTTTTCAAGTGACTGCGCTAGTCTCCCGGGCATTGTGGAGCGAGCATGGCAGTGACCGTCGAGCCCCGGCAGGCCCCCGGCGCGGTGCCCTTCGGCGCCGCCGTCGGGCGCGTGCGCCTGGCCTCCGGTCTGATCCTGTTCGGCTATGTGCTCACGCATCTGCTGAACCACGCCGCCGGCGTCTGGTCGCTGGAGGCCCTGGAGCTGGGGCGCACGCCCTTCCTGGCGATCTGGCGGAACCCGATCGGATCGATCCTGCTGTACGGCGCGCTGGCGGCGCATGTGCTGGTGGCGCTGCGGGCGATCTGGCTGCGCGACTCGCTGCGCTCCGCCGGCGCACCGGAGCTGGCGCAGCTGGCCCTCGGCCTGGCGATCCCGCTGCTGCTGCTCGACCACGTCATCGGCACCCGCTATGCCCACGAGGCGTTCGGCGTGAACGACGACTACCGGTACGCCCTGCTGAACATGTGGGTTTTTCCGAGCGCGCAGCCGCTCCGGCAGCCGCTGGCGCTGCTGGTCGCCTGGGGCCATGGCTGCGTCGGGCTGTATCTCTGGCTGCGTTTCCGGCCGTGGTTCGAGCGTGCCTCGCCCTGGCTGCTGGCGGCCGCAGTCGCGGTGCCGACGGCGGCGCTGGCCGGCTATGTCGCGGCCGGCATGGAGATCCGCCAGCTCGCCCAGGATCCGGCCTGGATGCGGCGCGCGGTCGCCGCCATGCAGTTGCCGGCGAGCGCCGCCATCGCCGATACTTACCGGTTGATCGACGGGGCGCGGATCGCCTACGTCGCCGCCGTCGCCGCCGCCTTCGCGGCGCGGGCGGTCCGCCTGGCGATCGAGCACCGAAGCCGCGACGCCACGCTGCGCTACGGCAGCGGCCGCAGCGTGCGCGCCATGGCCGGGATGACGGTGCTCGCGGTCAGCCGGGCCAACGGCATCCCGCACGCCTCGGTGTGCGGCGGCCGCGGCCGCTGCTCGACCTGCCGGATCCGCGTCGGCGACGGCATCGACCTGCTGCCGGCGCCGGGCGAGCCGGAGGCCAAGGTCCTCAAGCGCATCGCCGCACCGCCCAACGTCCGGCTCGCCTGCCAGACCCGGGTGGTCGACGGGCTGGAGGTGATGCCGCTGCTGCCGCCGCACACCGCCGGCGTGGCGCATTCCCGCGGCGGCCCCGACTACCTGCAGGGCCGTGAACTCGACATCGCCGTGCTGTTCGCCGACCTGCGCGGCTTCACGCAGCTGTCCGAGCACCGGCTGCCCTACGACGTGGTGTTCATCCTGAACCGCTACTTCGCCGAGATGGGAGCGGCGATCGAGGGCGCCGGCGGCCGCATCGACAAGTTCATCGGCGACGGCATCATGGCGCTGTTCGGCGTCGATTCCGGGCCGCAGGCCGGCGCCCGCCAGGCGCTGGCCGCCGCCCGCGCCATGGGCGAGCGGCTGGCCGACCTGAACGCCAGCCTGGAGGGCGAGCTGAACGAGCCGCTGCGCATCGGCATCGGCCTGCATCTGGGACCGGCGATCGTCGGGGAGATGGGCTATGGCCAGGCGCTCGGCGTCACCGCCATCGGCGACACGGTCAACACCGCCGCTCGGCTGGAGGCGATGACCAAGGCGCACGGCGTCCAGCTGATCGTCTCCCAGGCCCTGGTCGAGGCGACCGGTGCCGACCTCGGCGACGCGCCGACCCTGGAGATCGACATCCGCGGCCGCAGCGGCACGCTGGCGGTGCGGGTGGTGGCGGAGGCGTCGGGTCTGCGGGTATGAGTGCAGGGCATCCCGCCGGCGCCTGCCTGCGGCGTCGCTTGTTTCGATATCTTGGTAGCGATATCGTGATTTCTCGAAGGAGATATCACGATGCCACTGTTCATTCGCGACGCCGACGTGACCGCCATGGCCGAGGAGCTGACCAAGCTCACCAGCGCCCGCAGCAAGACCGAGGCCGTGCGGGCAGCACTCCGCCATGAGCTGGAGCGCACGCGGGCGCGTGTGCCATTGCGGGACCGACTTGCCCGGATTCACGACAAGGCGGCGAAGATCGGCCTGCCCAATCCCGCGTTCGACATGAAGGCCTACACCGACGAGATGTGGGGTGACGGCTGATGTTCGTGGACGCCTCGGCCCTCGTGGCCGTCATCAATCGCGAGCCGGGGTGGGATGAGCTGGCGAAGCGCCTGTCGGATGTCCAGAACGCTTGCTTCGTGTCGCCGCTCGTGCGCTTCGAGGCGGCCCTCGCCGTGGCCCGCGCCGCCGCGACGGCGGGCGGTCGGACCGGCAGGCCGACACCGGAGATCCTCGCCGTCGCCCGCGAACTCGTGGACGATCTGGTCGCTGAGATCGGCGCGACGGAGATCGTCATTTCCGGCCCGATCGCCGACACGGCACTCGATGCCGCGATGACCTATGGCAAGGCAGTCGGCCATCCTGCCGATCTCAACTTCGGTGATTGCTTCGCCTACGCGTGCGCCAAAGCCTGCGGCACCGGGCTGATCTACAAGGGCGGGGATTTCGCACGGACCGATCTGGCGTGAGGCGGCGCCGTCCCGCTGCCGGGACGGCGCCCTCACCCCGGATCGGCACTCAGGCCTGCACCGGCACCGCGTTGCTGTCGATCAGCGGATAGGGCAGGACGCCGGCCACCTTCGCCATCAGCTGGTGATAGCAGGGCGGGAAGTGCTGCCACTCCAGCATGGCGAGCCCCTCCATCGCCTGCTGCTGCAGGGTGTTGACGACCGGGCCGGGCTCCGGGTCGAAGCCGCCGCCCACCACCTTGGCCTGCTGGGCGGCCTGCAGGAAAGCGAGCTGCGCCTGCGGCGTCGGCAGCGGCTGGGTCATGGACTGCTGGCCGACCGACGGCCGGGTGTAGCTGAGCTTCCCGACCTCCTTGCCGATGAGGGAATTGACCAGGGTCGTCAGGTCGCTGGGGGCCTGCGGGCCGGGCTGGCCGGACAGGTCCTGGCCGGTGATCGTGTTGCTGGAGCCGGCCGGCCAGGGATAGGCCGTCCACAGGCCGGCTATCTCCGAGAGATTGGCGAAGCCGCAGGGCACCACGTCAAGCTGGTTGAACCAGAAATTCCCATACGGGAACAGCTTGTCGTAGTTTGCCGCAAAATCCGCTCCACCCGCCGTGGAGGGCGCGATCGGGTTGGGATAGATCGGCACGTCCTTGGTGCTGCTGCTGCTCGACAGCCACCAGGCGAGATAGGCCGCCATGATCTGCGTCTGGCAGCCGCCGAGGCTGTGACCGGTGACGACCAGCGGCGTGCCCGGGAATGCGGCGACGAGGTCGAACACGGCCCTGCCGACATTGGCGGTGCTGGTCTTGCCCCCGATCGTGTAGCTGGCGGTCAGCGCGGCCTGGCGCTGGAAGCCGGCGCTGGTCCCGGCGGCGATCATGCCCTGCAGCAGCGGGGCGATGGGCTTACCCGGCGGATGCTCGGTCAGCGGCAGCGTGTCGAACATGACGCCGACATCGACCATGGTGACGGCGTCGAAGTCCTGGAACACCTGCTGGATGACCGGCACCGAACCGGCATAGATGTCGGTGCCGCGGATGACGGTGGCGAAGAAGAACGGCTTGCCCGCCTGGCTGCGGAAGCTCGCGACGTAGACCAGGTTGGAGCCGTCCTCGGTCAGCGCCGGTCCCCAGTCGACGCTCCAGGAACCCTGCAGGGTGCTGCTCCCGCCCGTCGTCGGGTCGGGCGGCGCCGGGATGTAGGTGTGGCCGTCCGTCGGATTGAAGGCGAAGCGGATCGTGTCGATGATCTGCTGCTGGTTCTTGTTGCCGTCCTGGATGTAGGACGCCGTGCAGAGCCCCAGCCAGGTGAGGCCGAACTGCGTGCCCTGTAAATACGCTGCGTCCAGTGGTGGAACTGCTGACATAGACGTCTCCCCTCGCTGCCGTCGCGGCGACGGTCCCCCTCGCCGAGAAGGGATAATTCCCCTGTCTCTGTTCCCGGTCCAGTTACGAGATGTGACGAGATGTGACGACACACGCCGATGGACGCGCCGAACGGTCGCCGCCACTCTTGCCGCACCGCAGCATGCGCCATAGGGTGCGGCGGTGACATCCGTCCCGCGCCCCCCTCGCCTGCCGCTCCCCGCCCCGCTGGTCGGCGCCCTGATGATGGCGCTGGCGGCGGCGGCGTTCAGCGTGATGCACGCCGCGATCCGGCATCTCAGCGCCGAGATGCATCCCTTCGAGATCGCCTTCTTCCGGGTGTTCTTCGGGTTCTTCGCGCTGGCCCCGGTGTTCCTGCGGCAGGGCTGGGCGCCGCTCAGGACCGCCAAGCTCAAGCTGTTCGCATGGCGCGGCGTGCTGAACTCGGCCGCCATGCTGATGTTCTTCTTCAGCCTGTCGATCACCCCGCTGGCGACCGTCGCGGCGCTGAGCTTCACCGCACCGCTGTTCGCCACGCTGCTGGCGATGCTGCTGCTGCATGAGACGGTGCGGCTGCGGCGCTGGACCGCCATCCTGATCGGCTTCGCCGGCACGCTGGTCATCCTGCGGCCGGGCTTCGTCGACATCGGCCTCGGGCCGCTGCTGGTGATCGGCTCGTCGGTGGTCTGGGCCTTCGCGCTGATGATCATCAAGGTGCTGACCCGTACCGAGTCCAGCGTCACCATCACCGCCTATGCCTCGATCTTCCTGTCACCGATCTGCCTGGTGGCGGCGATCCCTCACTGGACCTGGCCCGGCATCGAGCAGCTGGCCTGGCTGGCAGCGATCGGCATCGTCGGCACGGTGGCGCAGACCGCGATGAACCAGTCGCTGAAGGTCGCCGACGCCTCCGCTGTGCTGCCGGTCGACTTCACCAAGCTGATCTGGGCCTCGGCGATCGGCTTCGCGCTGTTCGGCGAGGTCCCGGACGTATGGACCTGGATCGGCGGCGCGCTGATCTTCGGCGGCGCCACCTACATCGGCATCCGCGAATCGCGGCTGCGCAAGGGGAGCGACGCGGCACCGGCTGCGGCGGCGAGTCCGGTTGACCCCGCGGCGGCGAGCGAGGATAAGCCGGGCCAAAGCTGACCGCCGTCCCGAGGAGTCCCATCCGATGGCCGAGATCGACCGCATCGCCGTGGCCCGCGCCCTGATCTCCGTGTCCGACAAGACCGGCCTCGTCGCGTTCGCGCAGACCCTCGCCGCGATGGGCGTGGAGATCCTCTCCACCGGCGGCACCGCCAGGGCGCTGGCCGACGCCGGGGTGCCGGTGGTCGAGGTCGCCGAGCGCACCGGTTTTCCCGAGATCATGGACGGCCGGGTGAAGACCCTGCACCCGGTGATCCACGGCGGCCTGCTCGGCCGCCGCGACCTGCCCGACCATGTGGCAGCGATGCAGGCCCACGGCATCGCCCCGATCGACCTGCTGGTGGTCAACCTCTACCCGTTCGAGGCGACCCGGGCGCGCGGTGCCGGCTGGGACGAGTCGGTGGAGAACATCGACATCGGCGGCCCGGCGATGATCCGCGCCGCCTCCAAGAACCACGACTTCGTCACCGTGGTGGTCGACGTCGAGGACTATGCCGCGGTGCTGGAGGAGATGCGCGCCAACGCTGGTGCGACCACCCTGGCGCTGCGCCGCCGCCTCGCCGCAACCGCCTATGCCCGTACCGCGGCCTACGATGCCGCAATCGCCGGCTGGCTGGCGCAGGAGCTGGACGACACCTTCCCGCGGCGCTTCACCCTGGCCGGCGCGTCCCCGCAGGTGCTGCGCTATGGCGAGAACCCGCACCAGCAGGCCGCCTTCTACCGCACCGCCGAGCGGCGCCCGGGGGTGGCGTCGGCCGAGCAGCTGATGGGCAAGGCGCTCAGCTACAACAACCTGAACGACACCGACGCCGCCTTCGAGCTGGTCGCCGAGCTGGACGGGCCGGGCATCGCCATCATCAAGCACGCCAACCCCTGCGGCGTCGCGGTCGCCGGAACCCTGAGCGAGGCCTGGGACGCGGCACTCGCCTGCGACCCGGTCAGCGCCTATGGCGGCATCGTGGCGCTCAACCGCACCCTCGACGGCACCACCGCCGAGAAGATCGGCCGGATCTTCAGCGAGGTGATCATTGCGCCGGAGTTCGACGCCGACGCCATCGCGGTGTTCGCCGCCAAGAAGAACCCCCGCATCCTGCTGCGTACCGGCGCGCTGCCGGACCCCGCCGCCCCTGGCACCATGGTGCGCAACCTCGCCGGCGGCCTGCTGGTGCAGACCCGCGACAACGGCCGCATCACCGCCGCCGCCCTGAAGGTGGTCACCAGGCGGGCACCGAGCGAACAGGAGCTGCGCGACCTGCTGCTGGCATTCCGCATCGCCAAGCACGTCAAGTCGAACACCATCGTCTATGTGAAGGACGGCTCGACCGCCGGCATCGGCGCCGGACAGATGAGCCGGGTCGACTCCGCCCGCATCGCCGCGCTCAAGGCGCAGGACGCGGCGAAGGCCGCCGGCTGGGCCGAGCCGCGCACGGTCGGGTCGGCGGCAGCCTCGGACGCCTTCTTCCCGTTCGCCGACGGCCTGCTGGCGGTCGCCGAGGCCGGCGCCACCGCGGTCATCCAGCCCGGCGGCTCGATGCGCGACGACGAGGTGATCGCCGCCGCCGACGAGAAGGGCCTCGCCATGGTGCTGACCGGCATGCGGCACTTCCGGCACTGATTGCCTGAAGACCGTCGAAAGGATCATCCTCGTCTGAAATCGTCTTTCGACCACCGTCCGCCTCGGTGCACCGGCACGACTGCTCAGGCGGCGTTCGAGTGGAGACCCAATGCCCAAACTCTCCCGGCGTCGCCTTCTTCAATGCTCGGCCGCCGCACTGCTGCCGCTCGGCGCAGCCCGTTCTGCGTGGGCGCTCAACCACGAACTTGCATTCCTGGTGGTGGGGGACTGGGGGGACCCGAGGGAGATTGCCAATACGCGCAAGGTTGCGGCGCAGATGGGCTTTGCAGCGGACACGCTGCGGGCGGACTTCATCGTTTCGGTCGGCGACAATTTCTACGAACGTGGTGTCGGTGGCATCGACGATGCGTTATGGCGCCAAGCTTTCGAAGACATATACACGGCCGCTTCGTTGCAGTGCCCCTGGTACGCCGTCCTCGGCAACCACGACCACTACGGCAACGCGGATGCCGAGATCGCTTATGAAAAGGTCAGTCCGCGATGGCGTATGCCGAGCCGCTACTATTCTCGCAGGGAATGGCTCTCCGACGGCAGCGCGGTCGACTTCTTCCATCTCGACACACATCCGCTCGCGCGGCTCTCGTGGATGGGATCCTGGCTTGCAGCGGGCCGGCAGGTCGAAGAGCAGCTCGATTGGCTCGCGCGCGGCCTGGCCAGGAGCGACGCGCCCTGGAAGATCGTGATCGGGCACCACCCGATCTACTCGGGCGGCAAGCACGGAAGTTCCGACAGGCTCCTCGGCCGGGTGAGGCCGCTGCTCGACCGATACAGGGTGCAGGCGTACATCAGCGGCCATGACCACGACCTGCAGCACATCGTCGCGGATGACGTCCACTACCTGATCTGCGGATCAGGGAGCGCGGCACGAGAGACAGGCAGCACGTTCGGAACCCGCTTTTCAGCCGCCCGGCTCGGGTTCATGACGGCGAGGATGTCGCCGGGGGAGATGGAGATCGTCTTCGTCGACGCGACGGGGGCGGATGTCTACTCGGCCCGCATCCCTGCGTTCAAGCCATAGATCCTGCGATGCCGGCAGTGGTCCCTGCCGTGATCGTCGCCGCTTCAGACGAGCCCGGACAGCGCGTGCCGCACCACCTTGGCCATCAGCGTCGGCAGCGCCGCATCGTCGAGCCGGTCGAGCGGCCACCATTCGCCACCGGCGACCGTCGGCCGGCCGCGCAGCCGGGCGGCCAGCACTTCGAGCTCCAGGTCGAAATGCGTGAAGCCGTGCCGCACCACCCCGGGCAGCGCGATCCAGGCGACGCCGTCGACCGGCGCATGGTCATCCGGGTCGGCCCTCCAGCCGGCCTTGCTGTCCCAGGGGGTGGCCGGCACCTCGTGCATGCCGCCGAGCATGCCCTTCGGCGCCCGGCGGCGCAGCAGCACCTCGTCCGCGCCGCTCAGCACCACGAAGGCGGTGCCGCGCCGGGCCGGCTTGTCGGCCTTGCCGGCCTTGCGCGGCAATTCCTCGGCAATGCCGGCGGCGCGGGCGCGGCAGGGCGCGGACCACGGGCAGGACAGGCAGGCCGGCTTGCGCGGCGTGCAGACGGTGGCGCCGAGGTCCATCGTCGCCTGCGCGAAGTCACCCGGGCGCTGCTCGGGCGTGAGCGTCGCTGCCAGTGCGCGCAGCCTCGTCTTGACCGCCGGCAGCGGCTCCTCGACCGCGAACAGGCGCGCCGTCACTCGCTCGACGTTGCCGTCGACCACGGTCGCCTTGCGGTCGAAGGCGATGGCGGCGACCGCCGCCGCGGTGTAGGCGCCGATCCCCGGCAGTTCGCGCAGCCCCGCCTCGGTATCGGGGAAGCGGCCCCCGTGGCGCTCCGCCACCGCCTTGGCGCAGGCGTGCAGGTTGCGGGCGCGGGCGTAGTAGCCGAGGCCGGCCCAGGCGGCGAGGACGTCCCCGACCGGGGCCGCCGCCAGGTCGCCGACGGTCGGCCAGCGCTCCACGAAGCGGCGGAAATAGCCGCCGACGGCCGCCACCGTGGTCTGCTGCAGCATGATCTCGCTCAGCCACACCCGATAGGGGTCGGCGGTCTCGCCCGGCATGGCACGCCACGGCATCCGGCGGCGATGCCGGTCGTACCAGGCCAGCAACCGGGCGGCCAGCTCGGCAGGGGCGAGATCGGCAGGGGCGAGATCGGCAGGGGCGAGATCGAGGCTTGCGCGGTCGTGAGGTGCGGCGGCGTCCATGGAGTGGCAAGATAGAAGCCGGCCCGGCCCCCGGCCAGCCGGAACGCGCAATCGCACGGGAAACAGAGTGACCGCTCCACGGGACTCCGAGACGCCGCCGGCTGCGGCGCTTTCCACGGCCGCGGCGCCGTCGAACGTGCACCGCCAGGGCCTGCGCGCGCTCGCCGGGGTGGCGCCGAGCCTCACCGATCCGCTGCTGCGCAAGCGCGGTTTCGTAGAGGGGCGGATCGTGCGCGACTGGCCGCTGATCGCCGGCGCCGACCTGGCCGGAGCCTGCCTGCCCGAATCGCTGGCATTCCCGCGCGGCCGCCGCGACGGCGCCACCTTGAAGCTGCTGGCGGCACCCGGCCGTGCGATCGAGATCCAGCACGCGCTGCCGCAGCTGATCGAGCGGGTGAACGCGCATTTCGGCTGGGCCGCGGTCTCCCGCGTGGCGATGCGCCAGGGTCCGTTGCCGGCGAGGCCGCGGTCGCGCCTGAAGCCGCTCGGGCCGCTGACGCTGGCCGACAGGGCCGGGGTCGCCGAACGGGTGGCCGACGTCGCCGATCCGACGTTGCGCCGCCGGCTCGCCGAACTCGGTGAAGTGGTACGCGCCGCAGCGAAGGCGGCCGAAAAATAGCCGGAATCAGCGGCTAAGCACGGCTTGCCTGGGGCGTCGGCTTCGGCGTATGGTCATCAACATCTAGTGTCGAGGATCGACGAATGAACCGCAGAACACTAAATCTTGGAATAGCGACGCTCGGAGTGAGCATCTTCCTGCCTCGTCTGGCATGGGCCGAGGAGGTCGATGTGGAGGCGGCGCTGCGGCCGCGCGTCGAGGGCGACCCGAACGCCAAGCTGACGATGATCGAGTATTCGTCGCTGACCTGCCCGCATTGCGCGTCGTTCCACGAGGGCGCCCTGCCGCAGATCCGCGAGACCTACATCCAGACCGGCAAGCTCAAGCTGGAGATGCGCGACTTCCCGCTCGACCAGTATGCCCTGCGCGCCGCCGCGATGGCGCGCTGCGCGCCGGAGAACCGCTACTTCCCGCTGCTCGACATGCTGTTCAAGCAACAGCCAAAGTGGAGCCGCGCCAGCGACCCGGTCGCCGCCATCAAGCAGATCGGCCGCCTCGCCGGCATCCGCGGCGAGCAGGCCGACGCCTGCATGAGCGACGAGGCGCTGCTCGACGGCATCCTGAAGATCCGCCTCGGCGGCCAGCAGGAGCACGACATCAGCTCGACCCCGACCTTCGTCATCGGCAAGGAGAAGGTGGTCGGCGCGCAGCCTTTCGAGACCTTCCAGAAGGTCATCGAAGCGCAGCTGGGCTGACCGGGAGCCTCCGGACTTGCATTTCACCAAGCTGCGCCTCGCCGGGTTCAAGTCGTTCGTCGATCCGACCGAGGTCGTGATCGAGGCCGGGCTGACCGGCGTCGTCGGGCCGAACGGCTGCGGCAAGTCGAACCTGGTGGAGGCGCTGCGCTGGGTGATGGGCGAGACGTCGGCCAAGCAGATGCGCGGCGACGGCATGGACGACGTCATCTTCGGCGGCACCACCTCGCGCCCCAAGCGCAACATGGCCGAGGTGGCGCTGCTGGTCGCCAACGAGGACCGGCGGGCGCCGGCGCAGTTCAACGACACCGAGGAACTGGAGATCACCCGGCGGATCGAGCGCGATCGCGGCTCGCACTACCGGGTGAACGGCCGCGAGGTGCGGGCCCGCGACGTGCAACTGCTGTTCGCCGACGCCGCCACCGGCGCGCGCTCGGCCGGGCTGGTCAGCCAGGGCAAGATCGGCTCGATCGTCCAGGCCAAGCCGATCGACCGCCGTGCCCTGCTGGAGGAGGCCGCCAATATCCGCGGCCTGCACACCCGCCGCCACGAGGCCGAGCTGCGGCTGAAGGGCGCCGAGCTGAACCTGGAGCGGCTCGACGACGTGCTGAAGGCGCTGGAGGGCCAGCGCCAGGCGCTGCGTCGGCAGGCCCGGCAGGCGCAACGCTACCGGGCCCTGAGCGAGCAGATCCGGCGGGCGGAATCGATCGTCCTGCACCGCCGCTGGACCGCGGCCATGGCCGAGCGCGAGGTCGCCGGCCGCGCCCTGGCGCAGGCGGGGGACCGGGTGGCGCTGGCGGCCGAAGCCGCCGCCCAGGCCTCGACCGCGCAGACCCGGGCAGCCACGGAACTGCCGGAGCTGCGGCGGATGGAGGCGGCGGCATCGGCCGAGCTGCAGCGCCTGACCATCGCCCGTGGCGGCCTGGAAGCCGAGGAGCGCCGCATCGCCACCGCCCGCAGCGAGGCCGAGACCCGGCTGCGGCAGATCGCCGACGACGCCGGGCGCGAGCGTTCGCTGCTGGAGGAGGCGGCCGCCACCCTGGTGCGGCTCACCGGGGAGCGCGATGCACTGGCCGCCGCCGGCGAGGGCGAGGTCGAGGCGCAGGAGGCGAGCCAGGCGGCGCTGACCCGCATCAACCGCGCCGCCGAGGAGGCCGAGGAGGCGGTGCACAAGGCGACCGAGGCGATCGCCGTCGCCGATGCCCGCCGGGCGGCGCTGGAGCGCCAGATCCGCCAGTCGCTCGACCGCATCGCCCGGCTGGAGCGGCAGCAGGCCGAGATGGCGGAACGCCGGGCCGAGCTGGCGCGCCAGGCGGTGCCGCAGGGCGACCGCGAGGCCGCCGCCCGCGCCGTCGAGGCCGCCGACGCCGCGGTCGCGGAGGCCGAGGCCGCCGTGCCGGCGGCGCGCGAGGCCCGCGAGGCCGCCAAGGCCGCCGAGCAGCGGGCCCGCGACGCATTGCGCGCCATCGACGCCGCCGTCGCGGCCCTGGAGGCCGAGGCCGGCGGCCTGCGCCGGCTGCTGGTGCAGAAGCCCGACAAGGCGGCACCGATCGTCGACCAGGTGACCGTGACCTCGGGCTGGGAGACCGCCCTCGGTGCCGCGCTGGGCGACGACCTGGAGTCGCCGGCACTCGGCGACGCCGCCGCCGACACCGCGACCGGCTGGCGGGCGCTGCCGCAGGTGCCGGGTTCCGAATTGCCGGACGCGGCGGCCTGGCCGGCCGGCATCGAGCCGCTGGCGCCGAAGGTGACCGCACCCGCGGCACTGGCCCGTCGCCTGGCGCGGGTCGGCATTGCCGCCGACCCGGCCGCGGCCCGCGCCGCCCAGGCGCAACTCCCGGCCGGCGCCCGGGTGGTCACCCGCGCCGGCGGGGTGTGGCGCTGGGACGGCTATGCCGTGACGCCGGGCGCACCGTCGGCCGCCGCCATCCGGCTGGAGCGCCGCAACCGCCTGGCCGAGCTCGACGCCGCACTCGCCGCCAAGGCCGGCGAGCGCGCCGCCGCCCGTGCCGCGGTGTCGGAGGCGGAGGCCCGGCTCGGCGCCGCCGACGAGGCCGGCGAGACCGCCCGCACCCGGCTGTCGGATGCCAGCACCGCGCGCTCCGCCGCGCGTTCGCGGGCCGCCGAGCTCGACGCCCGGGTGGCGGCGATCGAGACCAAGCTGTCGGCGCTCGACGAGGGAGCGGGCCGCCTGGCCGAGGAGCGGGCCGAGGCTGCCACGCAGCGCGAGGCGGCCGAGGCGGGCCTCGCCGAGCTGCCGGAAGTCGAGGCGTTGCGCCGCGATTCGCAATCGTTCCGCACCATCCTGGCCGAACGCCGGGCCGAGCTGGTGGAGGCCCGCACCGAACACGACCGGCTGGTGCGCGAGAGTGCGGCGCGGCGCAACCGGCTCGCCCAGGTGCAGCAGGAGATCAAGTCCTGGACCGACCGCCGCGAACGCGCGGGGATCCGGGTCGGCGAGCTCGACGGCCGCCGCGACGCCGAGCAGACGGAGCTCGACCGGCTGGCAGCGCGGCCGGAGCAGATCCGCGCACAGCGCGCGACCCTGGTCGCCCGGCTGGAGGAGTCCGAGGCCGGCCGCCGCCGCGCCGCCGACCGGCTGGCCGCCGCCGAGGCCAGGCAAGCCGAGCTGGATCGGGCGGCGCGCGAGTCCGACCGGGCCGCCGCCGAGGCGCGCGAAGCGCGGATCCGTGCCGAGGCGGTGCTGGAGCAGATCAACCAGACCCTGCGGGTCGAGCGCGAGCGCATCGCCGAGCGGCTCGACTGCACGCCCGACAAGATCCTGGAGGCCGCCGGCATCGACCCGGCGGAGCCGCTGCCCGAGGCCGAGCCGACGCAGTCGAAGCTCGACCGCCTGATCGGCGAGCGCGAGGGCATCGGCCCGGTCAACCTGCGCGCCGAGACCGAGCTGGAGGAACTCGACCAGCAGATCCAGGGCATGGAGAACGAGCGCGACGACCTGACCGGCGCCATCCAGCGCCTGCGCGCCGCCATCTCGTCGCTGAACCGCGAGGGCCGCGAACGGCTGCTGGAGGCCTTCCACCGGGTCGACGGGCATTTCCGGACGCTGTTCGGCCGGCTGTTCGGCGGCGGCGAGGCGCATCTGAAGCTGACCGAGGCGGACGACCCGCTGGACGCCGGCCTGGAGATCATGGCGAGCCCGCCAGGCAAGAAGATGCAGCAGCTCACCCTGCTGTCCGGCGGCGAACAGGCGTTGACCGCGGTGGCGCTGGTGTTCGCGGTGTTCCTGACCAACCCGTCGCCGATCTGCGTGCTCGACGAGGTCGACGCACCGCTCGACGACACCAACGTCGACCGCTTCTGTTCGCTGCTGCAGGACATCGTCAAGGAGACCGGCACCCGGTTCCTGATCATCACCCACCACCGCCTGACCATGGCGCGCATGGACCGGCTGTTCGGCGTGACCATGGCCGAGCGCGGCGTCAGCCAGTTGGTCTCCGTCGACCTCGCCCGGGCCGAGCGCCTGCGTGACGCGGGATAGGAAGGCGGGGTCACGCAGTTGCAACGCCCGTCGCCTCGTGGGTCCCGGAGCCGTCCGCTGGCGCGGACTCTCCGGGATGACGATGGAAGGGTCGGGGCCGAGCCCCTCCGGAGTAGGCAAGCTCGCCAACTTTCGTCATTCCGGAGGGGGCGCGCGAGCGCCCGGCTCCGGAACCCACCCGCGACTTCGCGCCGGACGCTCGAAATATTGTTTTACCTCAATGCCTTACCTTTCCACTTCGCACTCGCTCACAGCCTTGACACCCCCAGGGGCCGTGCGTATGGTTGCGCCGCTTTCGCCGGGGGGACCGGCGTGGCCCGGGCGGGGGCATGCCAAAAGCATGCGCGCGTCCGGAGGAACAACCGATTTCGGGTCGCGGGCAACCGTCGGACCCTTGGTCCGGGGGATGCAAGACCAGGACTCCCCGCCATCGCTCGACGACCTGGACGCCCGCCTGAAGAAGGCGCGCGGAACGGAGAACGAGCGGGTCCGGCGGTCGGAGATGCTGTCGCCGAACCTTCCGGGCTCGGCGATGGGACTGGCCTTCCGGGTCGGGGTCGAGTTGGTCGCGGGGGTCGCGGTCGGCGCCGGAATCGGGTATGCGCTTGATCGCTGGCTGGGGACGGGTCCCTGGCTGATGATCGTGTTTTTCTTTCTCGGCGCCGCGGGTGGCATGATGAATGTCTTCCGTGCCGCGACCGGCCAGGGGCTTTCGGTGGGGTACCGCAAGCCTGCGGCCGACGCGGACAGCGGCAGCCGGCGTGAGACGGATCGAGAGGGGTAGCGCGTGGCGTCGCCGGTCGAGCAATTTCAACTGAAGCCGCTGGTCCCGATCGAGATCGGGGGCGTGGATCTCTCCTTCACCAATTCCGCGCTGTTCATGGCGCTCGCCGTGGTCGCCGCGGCGGTGTTCCTGACCCAGTCGATGCGCGGCCGGCACCTGGTGCCGAACCGCTGGCAGTCGATGGCGGAACTCTCCTACGAGTTCATCGCGAACATGGTGCGCGAGCAGGTCGGCTCCGATGGCCGCCCGTACTTCCCGTTCATCTTCGCGCTGTTCATGTTCATCCTGCTCGGCAACCTGCTCGGCATGGTGCCCTACAGCTACACCTTCACCAGCCAGATCATCGTCACCTTCGCCATGGCCATGGCGGTGTTCGTCGGCGTCACGCTGATCGCCATCGTCAAGCACGGCGTGCACTTCCTCGGCTTCTTCTTCCCGGCCGGCGCGCCGATCTACATGGCGCCGCTGCTGATCCCGATCGAGATCCTGTCGTATCTCTCGCGCCCGATCAGCCTGTCGGTCCGACTGTTCGCCAACATGATGGCCGGCCACACCATGATGAAGGTGTTCGGCGGCTTCGTGGTCTCGCTCGGCGTCTTCGGCATCGCCCCGATGGCGGTGCTGGTGGCCCTGACCGGGTTCGAGATCCTGGTCGCGGTGCTGCAGGCCTACGTGTTCACCATCCTGACCTGCATCTATCTCCGCGACGCGCTGCACCTGCACCACTGAGCCGCGCGCCGCATCCCCTCGCCCACCCTCTTCGCCAACCGGAAGGACGCATATCATGGACCTCGCATCCGCCAAGATGATCGGAGCCGGCATCGCCGTCATCGCCCTGATGGGCGTCGGCGTCGGCATCGGCAACATCTTCTCGACCCTGATCGCTTCGATCGCCCGCAATCCGGCGGCCCGCAACGAAGTGTTCGGCATCGGCATTCTCGGCTTCGCGCTGACGGAAGCCGTCGCGCTGTTCGCGCTGCTGATCGCGTTCCTCATCCTGTTCACCTGATCCGGGCGGCACCGGATCCCCGGTGCGGCTCTCTCGTGAGGAGGGTGCAGGCATGATTCGCAACGCGTGGCTGCGCGGCGCGGCAGCGGTCACGGCCGGTCTGCTGACGTCGCCCATGCTGGTGGCGCCGGCGCTGGCCGCCCCCGCCGGACAGGGCGGCGGCGGGCTCCCGCAGCTCGACGCCCACACCTATCCGACGCAGATCTTCTGGCTCGTCGTCACCTTCGTGATCCTGTACGCGATCATGTCGAAGGTGGCGCTGCCGCGGATCGCCGAGGTGCTCGAGGAGCGCCAGGAGCGGATCGCCGACGACATCGAGACGGCCGAGCGGCTGCGCTCGGAAGCGGCGAAGGTGCAGGCCGAGTATGAGAAGGCCCTGGCAGACGCCCGCGGCAAGGCCCAGGAACTGTTCCGCGAGACCGGCGACCTGCTGGCCAAGGAGCAGTCCGAGGCCGAGGCCGAGACCGCCAAGAAGCTGGCCCGCAAGACCAAGACTGCCGAGACCCGGATCGACAAGCAGCGGGCCGAGGCTCTGGAGAGCCTGCGGACCGTCGCCAGCGAAACCGCGGCGGCAGCCACCGCCAAGCTGATCGGCGTCGAGCCGTCGGCCGAGGCGGTCGACCGGGCGGTCACGGCCGCGGCCGGAGGAGGTGCCTGATGTTCGCCGATCCGACGTTCTGGGTCGCCGTATCCTTCGTCCTGTTCGTCGTCCTGGTCGCCAGGATGGTCTGGCAGAAGGCGACCACGGCGCTCGATGCCCGCGCCGACGAGATCCGCCGGCGCCTCGAGGAGGCCCAGAGCCTCCGCGAGGAGGCGCAGGCCGCCAAGGCCAACTACCAGCGCCTGCAGCGCGATGCGCTGAAGGAGGCCGAGGCGATCCTGGCGCACGCCCGCGAGGAAGCGAAGCGGATGCGCGAGGAAGCCGCGGTGAAGACCCAGGCAGCCCTCGCCCGGCGCGAGCAGCTGGCGATCGAGAAGATCGCGGCGGCCGAGGCCAAGGCCCTGCAGGACGTGCGCGAGCAGATGGTGGACCTGGCGATGGCCGCGACCCGGCAGCTGATCGTGAGCAACATCGACGACAAGGCCCGCTCCCGGCTGTTCACCGACGCGGTCGCGGAGATCCCGTCCCGCCTGCAGTGATCGCCTGACGACGACAGGTTACCGACACGGCCCGGCCTCACAGCCGGGCCGTTCGCGTTTGGGAATGCACGTCGCTCCGTGGGTCCCGGAGCCGTCCCGGATCAAGTCCGGGACTCTCGGGGATGACGATCATTTACTATCCGTCATTCCGGAGGGGGCGCGCGAGCGCCCGGCTCCGGAACCCACCCGCCGCCGCCGCGCCAACCGGCTGCACTACCTCACACCGGGCTGTGCGGAGCGTCGGCGGCACCGTCGCCGAACATGATGCGGATGCGGGCGCGCTGGGCCGCCCGGATGTGCGCCCGGGCCGCCGTCTCGGCCGCCTGGACGTCGTGCGCCTCGATCGCCTCGACGATCGCCGCATGCTCCTCGCGCGCGGTGTCGGAGCGCCCGGTCAGCGACAGCGTGGTGGAGCCGAGCAGCGCCATGGCGTCGCGCAGCACGTTCAGGGTCTTCAGCAGGTAGCGGTTATGCGCGGCGCGGTACAGCGCGCCGTGGAACTGGCGGTTATGCTGGGCATGGCGGTACGGCTCGGCATCGTCGCCCGGGTCGCTCGCCATGATGTCGCGCAGCACCGTGATCTCGGCCTCCGAGGCGTGCCGGGCAGCGAGGCCGGCGGCGGTGCCTTCCAGCACCTCGCGCATCTGGTAGAGTTCCATCACCGCCTGATGGTCGAGCTCGGCGATCACCATGCCGCGATACGGCGCGAAGGTGAGCAGCCCGTCGGCCTCCAGCCGGCGCAGCGCCTCGCGCACCGGGGTCCGGCTCATCTTCAGCCGGTCGGCCATCTCGATCTCGCGGATACGCTGGCCGGGCTTCAGCTCGCCCGCCTGGATCGACTCCTTGAGGCGGGCATAGGCGATCTCGCCCCGGGACTCCGGGCCCTCGACCGCCTCGCCACCACCGTTCCCGCGTGCAATCGCCATCCAGCCCACCCTGCCAGGGTCGCCTCGGACGGGGCCGCCTCAGCCGGCGGCACGTCCCGTCGCCGCGGCCCCGGCCCCGTTGCCGGCCTGCCGGCCGAACACCGCGCCGGACATCAGCCCGGTGCCGCCCGGATAGTTGAAGTAGAACAGCCCGCCGACAAGCTCTCCCGCCGCATACAGACCGGGGATCGGCACCAGGTCGACATCGAGCACCGATCCGTTGCCGTCGATGCGCAGGCCGCCGAAGGTGAACGTCACCCCGCAGGTGACCTGATAGGCCTCGTAGGGCGGCGTGTCGAGCCGGTTGGCCCAGTTCGATTTCGGCACCGCCAGGCCGCGGGTGCCGCGGCCGTCCTTGACGTTGGGGTTGAACGGCATCTCGGTCATGACCGCGTCGTTCCAGGCCCGCAGCTCGGCCAGGGCCACCTGCGGATTGACGCCCTCGAGCTTGCCGACCAGATCCTCCAGCGTGTCGGCGGTCACCTTGGTGACCCGCCGGATTCGGTACTCGTCGCGCAGCAGGTGGGTGACCTTCTGGTCGAACACCTGCCAGGCGAACTGGTTCGGCTGGTTCAGGATCACCCGGCCGTATTTTGCGTAGGTGTAGTTGCGGAAGTCGGCGCCTTCATCGACGAAGCGCTTGCCCTCGGCGTTGATCATGATGCCGAACGGGTAGGAGTGCTTCTGGAAGTTGTCGCCGACCGTCAGGTCGCCGAACTCCGGCGCGTTGAAGTCCCAGCCCACCGCGTGGCAGCCCGACCAGTTGCCGTAGGGTGCCGCGCCGATGTCCAGCGCCATGCGGATGCCGTCGCCGGTGTTGAAGCGGCTGCCGCGAACCTTGGCCAGTTCCCAGCCGGCGCCGAGGTAGCGGGTGCGCCACTCGGGGTTGGCCTGGAAGCCGCCGGCAGCCAGGACCACCGCCTTGGCGTTGATCGATTCGACGCCGGTCGGCGACTTGACGCGCACGCCGGTCACGGCGACGTCGTCATACAGCAGTTCCAGCACCCGGGCCGAGTAGCGGATCTCGATGCCGTTGCGCGCCGCCGCCTGCCACAGCGCCTCGACCAGGCCGGGACCGCCGCCCCAGGCCTCGACCGTCAGGCCGCCCCAGAACTTGAAGCGGCCGTCGACCTTGAACGCCTGGCGGCCCCAGATCGGCTGGAAGCGAACGCCCTTGCCGCGCATCCAGCGCAGCGTGTCGGTGGACCGGGTGATCAGGGCCTCGGCCATCTCCGGGTCGCAGCGATACTGCGTCACCCGGAACATGTCGTCGAAGAACTGGTCGCTGGTGTAGGTGCCGAAATCGGTGATCGAGACCTCTTCGTCGGTGAGGTCCGGCATCAGCGCCCTGAGGTCCTCGACGCCGTTGTAGACCGTGCGGATCGCACCGGCCGTGAAGCGGGTGTTGCCGCCGCCCTCGTCCTCGGGCGCCCGCTCCAGCACCAGAACGCTGGCGCCGCTCTCGCGTGCCGCCAGGGCCGCGCACAGCGCCGCATTGCCGGCTCCGACAACCACGACATCCCAGTCCGCCATCTTCCGAACTCCGTCTCTTCGCGCTTGGGTATGATGGCAAATTAGGTCAAGCTTCGATCATTGTACACCCTTGTATACAATCTTGGAGGAGTTCCATGGCGACCGTCAGCGAGGTCATCGCCGGCTATCTCGATGCCGCCGGAATCGGCCATGTCTTCGGCTATCCGGGCGACCCGAGCGTCGAGGTGATCGAGGCGCTGCGACGGGCCGGGATCCAGTTCGTGCTCGGCCGCCGCGAGGGCACCGCCGGCCTGATGGCCCTGGCCTATGCGCAGATCACCGGTCGCCCGGGCATCGCCCTGTCGACCCTCGGCCCGGGCTCATCGAACATGATCAACACCGTCGCCACCGCCCTGCTCGACCGGGTGCCGATCGTCGCGATCTCCGGGCAGATCGAGACCCGGCGCGAGGCGATCTTCACCCACCAGGTGCTGAACCACGCGCAGATGTTCGGACCGGTGTGCAAGTGGACTGCCGAGCTGCGCGCCAACGCCGCCGGTGCGACCCTGCGCCGCGCCTTCCGCACCGCCACCGCCGAGCGCCCCGGCCCGGTGCACCTGACCACGCCGGCCGACGTGGTGGGTGCGGAGGCCGGCGACCCCGAGATCCGGCTGCCGCCGATGCGCCCCGCCGCGACCGGCGTGCAGGTGTTCGCCGACGCCGGCGTGGTCGCGGACCCGCTGAAGCACCTGGCCGCCGCCCGCCGCCCGGTGATCGTCGCCGGCATCGGCGCGCTGCGCGCCCGGGCCACGGCGCCGCTGGTGCGGCTGGCCGAGGCCGCAGGCGTGCCGGTGGTGGTGTCGCCGATGGCCAAGGGCCTGATGCCCGAGGACCACCCCTACTTCGCCTCGGTCCTCGACATGGCCTGCAACGACGTGGTCTGGGACTTCCTGGGGCAGGCCGACCTGATCCTGTGCGTCGGCTTCGACGCGGTCGAGCTGATCAAGTCCTGGACCCCGAAGGCGCCGGTGCTCCACATCGACAGCACCCCCAACATCGACCAGGTCTACCCGGCCGAGGTAGAGATCGTCGGCGACCCGGCGACGATCCTGGCGGCACTGAGCGACGGCTGGCGCGGCGAGCCGCGCTGGCGCGAGGCCGAGGTCGCGGCGCACCGCGAGACGCTGTCGCGGGCCTATTACGAGGGCCGGGTGGCGGGTGCGCTGAACCCGACCGACGTCATCGACCATGTGCGCGCCGCCCTGCCGGCGGCGACCCGGGCGACCGCCGACGTCGGCTCGCACAAGCTGCTGGTCGGCCAGGGCTGGCGCACCGCAGTTCCCGGCGGCGTGCTGATGACCAACGGCCTCAGCTCCATGGGCTACGCGCTGCCGGCCGCCATCACCGCCGCCCTGGTCGAGCCGGAGCGGCCCTGCGTGTGCTTCAGCGGCGACGGCGGGCTGGCCATGGTGCAGAGCGAGCTGTCGCTCGGCGCGGAGCTGAAGACCGCGCCGCTGGTGGTGGTGTTCTGCGACGATTCGCTGAACCGCATCGAGCTGAAGCAGATGCGCCGGCAGTACCCGGCCGAGGGCACGCGGCTGATGCCGGTCGACGTCGCCAAGGCGGCGGAGGCCATGGGCTGCCACGCCCACTCCGTCGACAGCGGCGCCGGGCTGGAGCGGGCGCTGGCGGAGCGGCGGCCCACCGACCGGCCGACGGTGATCGCCGCCCGCATCGATCCGGCGCAATACGCCGCACAGTTCTAGCCGGGGCCGGCCGAAATGGGCGGGAACCGGCTGCCGGCGGCACTGGCGGGACGCCTGCCGTTCTATTACGGCTGGGTGATCCTGGCCTGCGTGTGCTGCGCCGGCTTCTCGCGCCAAGGGCCGGCGGTCGCCACGCTGTCGATCTTCGTCGAGCCGATGACGGCCGAGTTCGGCTGGTCGCGCACCGCGCTGTCGGGAGCGGTATCGCTCGGCGGCATCATGGCCGCCTTCGCCTCGCCGCTGATCGGCCCGCAGCTCGACCGCCACGGCGCCAAGGTGATCCTGGGGGCGGCGGTGCTGGTCACCGGGGCGGCGGTGACGATGCTGTCCTTCGTCGAGTCGCTGCTCGTGTTCTACCTGCTGTTCTGCGTCGCCCGCATGAACTTCGCCGGCCCCTACGACATCGGCATCTACGGCGCGGTGAACAACTGGTTCGTCGCCCGCCGCGCCAAGGCAGCCTCGCTCGCCACCCTGGCGCAGATGCTGGGCCTGGTGGCGATGCCGCTGATCGCGCATGCGGCGATCATGGCCGATGGCTGGCGCAGCGGCTGGCTGGCAGTCGGCGCCACGGTGCTGATCGTCGGCTTCGTGCCGAACTGGCTGCTCATGGTTCGCCGTCCCGAGGACATCGGGCTGGCGGCCGACCCCCACCCCGTCTCCGCCACCACGGGCCAGCCGCCGCGGCCGGAGCCGCTGTTCACCCGCGCCGCGGCCATGCGCACTTCGACCTTCTGGCTGCTGTCGCTGTTCACCCTGCTGCTCTACCCGGTGCAGGCGGGGGTCAGCCTGCACCAGGCGCCGTTCCTGATCGAGCGCGGGCTCGACGCCACGGTCGCCGCCACCGTGGTCAGCACCTTCTCGGCCGGCTCGGCCGTCGGCAGCCTGTGCTTCGGCATGGGAACGCGCCGCCTCGGCATGCGCGCCACCCTGGTGATCATCGGGCTGTGCACCGGCGCCGGCGTCCTGGTCATGCTCGGCGTGCACGCCGCCCCGCAGGCCTATGCCGCCGCCGCGCTGTACGGGCTGGGCGTCGGCGGTCTCGTCACCACCCTGCCGATCGCCTGGGCCGACTATTTCGGCCGCCGCAGCTACGGGGCGATCCGCGGTGCCGCGCTGTCGATCCAGGTGACCGCCCAGGCCGCCGGCCCGATCATGTCGGGGGCCATGCGCGACTGGACCGGCGACTACATCCTGTCGCTGGAGGTGTTCGCCGCCCTGGCCTTCGCCGCTGCCGCGGCGGCGCTGCTGACGCGGCCACCCGCAGTCCCGCGGCAGCCGGCCGGATAGCTATGGCGACCAGCCGCGCTCGCGGTAGTAGCGCGCCGCGCCGGCGGCGACCGGTGCCCGGCCACCCGCGGGCACGCTCCCGGCCACCGACAGCCGCTCGAAGGCCGGGTGCAGACGGCGGAAATCGTCGAAGTTGCCGAACACCGAGCGTGCCAGCGCGTAGGCGACCGCGTCGGGCATCCGGCGGGTGGTGACGACCACCGCGCGAACGCCGAAGGTCCTGATGTCTGCGGGGTTGGCCGGATAGGTGCCGCCCGGGATTGCAACCGGCTCGTACTCGCCCGGGTACGCTGACAACAGGCGGTCGACCGCCGGGCCTTCCACGGCGACCAGCACGCCTTCGCATGTGAGCGTAGTGTGGCGGATCAGGCCGTTCGGGTGGCCCACCGAATAGACGATGGCGTCGAGCTGGTTCGCGCAGAACGCCCGGTTCTGCACGGCCGGCGGGAACTCCCGCACCGCCGAGAAATCGGCCCGGGCCAGGCCGGAGACGGCCATGACCCGGTCCATGCCGGCGCGCTGCCGCGATCCCGGGCTGCCGATGCCGATGCGCTTGCCGCGCAGATCTTCCACCGACCGGATGTTCGAGGCCCGGCGGGCGACCAGCGTGAAGACGTCGGCATGCCCGGCGAACAGGACGCGCAGGTCGGTCGCCGGAGCCTGCGCGGCAAACCGGCCCGCGCCGGACACGGCCTCGGCGAGCAGGTCCGAGGGCAGGATCCCGACGTCGATGTGGCCCTGGCGCAGCGATTCGAGATTGGCGAGCGGCCCTTCTGAGGCCTCCTCGGCACAGCGCAGCCCGTGGACCGGGGTATCGAGGTTGAACAGCCGGCAGATCGCGCCGCCGAGCGGATAGTCGACGTCGGCCGGACTGGCGGTGCCGATCACCACGTCCGGCCGCCGGGTCAGCTGCGCGCATCCCGGCGCCAGCGTGACCATGGCGACGAGACCGCAGACCATGGCCAGTGCCCGCCTCACCGACCGCGGCGCCGGGCCGGCCCTACGACAGGAGGTCATAGTCGAGGATCTCCCCCTTCAGCTCGACCAGGGCCTTGACCCAGCGCTGATGGTCGTCGAAGAACACGCTGCCGGCGTAATGTGGGGTGATGATCTGGTAGCGGGCGGCGCGCAGCTCGCCGCGCGGCGTGGCGACCCGCTCGATCCCCAGCGGCCGCGCCACCAGCCCGACCTCGCCGCCGTGCTGCACGTCGATCAGTTTCACCTCCCGCACGATCCGGCTGTCCCAGAGCGAGTTCGTGGTCAGCAGATGCGGTGCGGCCAGATATGGCCCATCCTCGCCGACGATGCGGAAGCCGCTCTCCACCGCCTCTCCGGAGACCAGCCAGCGCTCGTCGTCCTGCTCCGTCTCGCTGGTCAGTGATTCCAGGCGGCCGGCCCGCCACACCTCGCGGGCAAAGTGCCTCAGGCGAAACACGGTGAAGACCAGGGCCTTGACGGTGATGTCGACATGCGTGTCGACGGTCACGCGCTCGCCGTCGGTCCGGAACGCGACACGGTGCTCGCCGACCGGCTTGCCGTCCCACGAGGCGCGAAACGTCACGTCGCCCACACTCGCGGCGGCGAGCGGCGACGCCGTCAACGGCAAGGCGGTAAACGGCAGCGCGCCGACCAGGGACGCCAAGCCGGCAGCGCCGCCGGCGAACAGCATCCGCCGGCGGTCAACGACCAGGGAACGCAGCCTTCGGCTGTCCGCGCGGGTCATGGCGCAACCGCTGCCGTCGACGACCGGCGCGCGCCCTTCGCGCGCATCGTCCTCTCCCTGAGGGCAAACCCGCGCGTCAGCGCACGACCAGGTTGTTCCGGACATCCTTGACGCCGGAGACGCTCCGCGCGATCTCACCGGCCCTGCTCTTGATCTGTACCGTGTCGACGAAGCCGCTCAACTGCACGACGTTCTGCATCGTCTCGACCCCGATCTGCTTCAGCCCGAGTTCGCTGATGATCTCGGTCCTCACCTTGGTGGAGATCGCCACATCGTCGACATACTCGCCGGGCGTCTCACGCCCGGCCATCGGCGCACAGCCGACCGCCGAGGAGGCGAGCACCAGCGCCGCCATGAGGCAGCGCAGCACATGTGTCTGTCGCATCGTATGTCCCTTCCACAGTCGATCTCGCATGCCGACCGAACTTCCTCACGCGAGATACCTCGGCTCACGCTCCGAGCTCTGGTCCGGGTGTTCCCCGATCATGGCACCGTCACCGGCGTACGGCGCCGGCCGGCGTTCTCGGTCGCTGTCGCATCCTGCGGGCAGCCATCATGACACGAAATGACGTGCATCAAGAGATCCATTGGTTTTATCGCCGCCGCCAGGCCGCCTCAGAGCGCGACCGTCGCCGCCCCGCCCAGCCCGAACGCCAGGATGTCGGCGCCGGCATCCTTGCGCGCCGTCTCTTCAGACGGCAGCCACAGCGTCACCGTGGTGCCCTCCCTGAGGCGGCTGTCGAAGTCGATGACCCCGCCATGCGCCTCGACCAGCATCTTCACCAGCGACAGGCCGAGCCCGGCACCGCCGACCGCCGGCAGCTCCCGCTCATGGGCGCGGAAGAACGGCTCGAACAGGCGCGGCAGGCTGGCCGGATCGACGCCATAGCCGTGGTCGGTGACCTGAATGCGCACGCCATCCGCGACCTGCTCGCACTGTAGGCGCACGCTGCCGCCGGGCGGCGAATACTTGACGGCGTTGGACAGCAGGTTCGCCAGGATCGTCCGCAGCGACTGCCCGTCGGCCCAAACCACCACGCCAGGCGGAACGTCGAAGGCGATCGACACGCCGCCGGCCTCGGCGGCGTGTCGATGGCGCTCGACTGCATCGGCGCAGATCGGCGCCAGGTCGCCGCGGCTCGGCGTCGGCGCAGCATCGCCGCGGCGCAGCAGGTCGACGTCGAGAATCGCGTCGACCTGCTCGAGCAGCTGGCGGCCGGCGGCATGAACGCTCGCGCAGTAGTCGCGCTGCTTGTCGCGGAGGGGCCCGGCGACCCCCGCCAGCAGCATCTCGGTGAAGCCGATGATGGCGTTGAGCGGCGTGCGCAGCTCGTGGCTCATCCGCGCCAGGAAGTCGGACTTGATCCGGTCGGCCTCGCGCGCCTCGTAGACTGCGACGACCAGCCGCCGGCCGGCCGACGACAGCGCCTGGGTGCGCTCGGCGACCCGCTGCTCGAGCCTCTCGTTGAGTTCGCGAAGGTCGCGGTTGGCAGCCTCCAGCCGGTCGTGGCTCGGAGCATCGAGGACATAGCGCAGGATCCGCCAGACCAGTGCGGCGGTCACCACCGAGACCGCGGCGCAGGCGAGCTTCAGCAGGCCGGCGAGGAGGTACCACGGCTGCCACAGGGTGACGATGCCGGCCAGGTGGGTTGCGGCGCACAGGATGATGAAGGCGGCGAACCAGTAGAGCACGCCGTGCGGGTTGAGGTCCGCCCGGCGGCGGCCGACCACGGCAAGCGCCGCCGGAATCGCCAGATACGCCATCGCGATGGCGGCGTCGGCCGCGACATGCATCCAGATCAGGCCCGGATCCCACAACAGGCAGAATCCGTGCGGCGTCAGGCCCTCAATGGCAAAGAGCGGCTCGAGCTGTGCCACGGGTGTTCTCCCTCAGGGCTTCGCACGATTCTCGTGCACATGCATCGCCTCCACCGGTCGGACACGCTGGCGTGCGAGCATCCGGGAACATGCCCGCGTTGCGCGAAAATAGAAAGCATCTCTTCGTTAACAGATAGTTAATGCGCGGACCGTCGGCGCCCCCGCGGGGCTGGCCGCGAAGGCTGCCGCACCGCTAACATCGTCCCGGCGGCGCGGCTGGCGCGCCGGCTGGAGACGGAGGACGGAGCATGGCCAGGGTGCGGGATATTCCGATCGACGAGGTGCCCGCAGACGTGCGGCCGGTCTACGAGCGCTTCGCCCGCGACTATGGGCCATTTCTCAACCAGGTGCGGGTGTTCGCGCACCGGCCGCCGGCACTGAAGCACCTCATGGGCATGCTGCTGGAGTTCGCCGACGAGGCGCTGCTGCCGAAGCGCTACCTGGAGATCGCGCTGGTGGTGGTCTCCCGGCTCACCGAATGCACCTACTGCGTGGCGCACCACGCCCCGCGGCTGGCGGACCTCGGGGTGGCGCCGGATGCGGTCGACCGCATCCTCGACGAGGTGGTTCCGGGCTTCGACGCCGTCGACCACCTTGTCCGCGACTACGCAGTCCAGGTGACCGTGCAGCCGAACCGCATGCGCGACGCCATCTTCGTGGAGCTGCGCAAGCATTTCAGCGAGGCCGAGATCGTCGAGCTGACCCTGCGCACCGCGCTCTGCGGCTTCTTCAACCGCTTCAACGACGCGCTGCAGATCGAGATGGAGGACGGCGTGCTCGAGGACATGCTGTCGCGCGGCTTCACAGAGGCCAGCCTGCCGAAGCATGGGCACGCCGACGCCGCCGAATAGCGTGCGGGGGAACCGGAGGCGGCACGGATAGTCGACAGTCAGTGTGCCAAGCACCCGAGGCGGCCAACACAGTGCTGACCTTCCTGGCGTTGTGCGCGGTGACGTCGGCGGCACTGCGGCACGATCCCTGGGCCGGCCTCGTTCCGGCACGGAACGAATTCAGTTTCTTCGCGGCGCGCGGATCTGCTTGAAGGCGTCCCGCTGTTCTGTTTGATACGATCAACGACGAAGCGAGCGGATTCCTGGGAGGATCGAGCATGGTGGAACGGGTCGAGGTTGCCGGACTGAAGATCGCGAAGCCGCTCTACGACTTCGCCAACGCCGAGGCGCTGCCCGGCACGGGGGTGGCGCCCGAGGCCTTCTGGGCCGCCGCCGCCGCCATCGTCCACGACCTCGCCCCGAAGAACGCCGCCCTGCTGGCCGAACGGGACGCGCTGCAGGCGAAGATCGACGACTGGCACCGGCAGCGCCGGGGCGCCCTGCTCGACCTCGACGCCTACAAGGCGTTCCTGAAGGAGATCGGCTACCTGGTCGAGGAAGGCCCGGACTTCCAGGTCGCCACCTCCGGCGTCGACGCCGAGATCGCGACCATCGCCGGGCCGCAGCTGGTGGTGCCGGTGATGAACGCGCGCTACGCGCTGAACGCCGCCAACGCCCGCTGGGGCAGCCTGTACGACGCACTCTACGGCACCGACGCGATCGCCGAGGACGGCGGCGCGGAACGCACCGGCGGCTACAACCCGGCGCGCGGCGCCAAGGTTATCGCCTGGGCCCGCAGCTTCCTCGACAAGGCGGCACCGCTGGCCGCCGGCAGCCACGTCGATGCCGTCGGCTACACCGTCCGCGACGGCAAGCTGGCGGTTGCGATGCAGGGGGGATCGACCACCGGCCTCGCCGACGCCGCCCGCTTCGTCGGCTACAACGGCCCGGCCGACGCGCCGACCGCGGTGCTGCTGAAGAATCACGGCATGCACGCCGAGATCGTGATCGACCGCAGCCACCCGATCGGGAAGACCGATCCGGCCGGGGTCGCCGACCTGGTGCTGGAATCGGCGGTCACCACGATCATGGACTGCGAGGACTCCGTCGCCGCGGTCGATGCCGAGGACAAGATCCTGGTCTACCGCAACTGGCTCGGCCTGATGAAGGGCGACCTGGTGGAGAGCTTCCAGAAGGGCGGCCGGACGGTGGAGCGCCGGCTGAACCCGGACCGCAGCTACACCGCGCCCGACGGCTCGACTCTCACCCTGCACGGCCGCTCGCTGATGCTGGTGCGCAACGTCGGCCACCTGATGACCATCGACGCGATCCTCGACAAGGATGGCCGGGAGGTGCCGGAGGGCATCCTCGACGCACTCTTCACCTCTGTCATCGCCAAGCACGACCTGCTCGCCCACGGCGGTCTGCGCAACTCGCGCGCCGGCTCGGTCTACATCGTCAAGCCGAAGATGCACGGGCCGAAGGAGGTCGCCTTCGCCGACGAGTTGTTCGCCCGCGTCGAGGACGCCATCGGGGTCGCCCGCAACACCCTGAAGATGGGCATCATGGACGAGGAGCGGCGCACCACCGTCAACCTCAAGGAATGCATCCGCGCCGCCAGGGAGCGGGTGGTGTTCATCAACACCGGCTTCCTCGACCGCACCGGCGACGAGATGCACACCTCCATGGAGGCCGGGCCGATGATCCGCAAGGCCGACATGAAGGCGGCCGCCTGGATCCAGGCCTACGAGGCCTGGAACGTCGACATCGGCCTGGCCTGCGGCCTGACCGGCAAGGCGCAGATCGGCAAGGGCATGTGGGCCATGCCGGACCTGATGGCGGCGATGCTGGAGCAGAAGATCGGCCACCCGCGGGCCGGCGCCAGCACCGCGTGGGTGCCGTCGCCGACCGCTGCCACCCTGCACGCCACCCACTACCACGAGGTCGACGTGGCGGCCCGCCAGCAGGAGCTGCGCAGCCGCACCCGGGCGAAGCTCGACGACATCCTCACCATCCCGGTCGCCGAGCGCCCGAACTGGACCGCGGCCGACATCCAGGCCGAGCTCGACAACAACGCCCAGGGCATCCTCGGCTACGTGGTGCGCTGGGTCGACCAGGGGGTCGGCTGCTCCAAGGTGCCGGACATCAACGACGTCGGCCTGATGGAGGACCGCGCGACGCTGCGCATCTCCAGCCAGCACATCGCCAACTGGCTGCATCACGGCGTGTGCAGCGAGGCGCAGGTGCTGGAAACCCTGAAGCGCATGGCGGCGGTGGTCGACAAGCAGAACGCCGGCGACCCGGCCTACCGGCCGATGGCGCCGGACTTCGACGGCAGCGTCGCCTTCCAGGCAGCCTGCGACCTGGTGCTGAAGGGCCGCGAGCAGCCGAGCGGCTACACCGAGCCGGTGCTGCACCGCCGCCGCATCGAGGCCAAGGCGAAGCAGGCCGGCTGAGCGCCGCGGAGGAGCCGGACATGGCGCTGTCGGTGGTCGGGGCCGGCTGGGGCCGCACGGGAACGGCCTCGCTCAAGCTGGCGCTTGAGCAGCTGGGCCTCGGGCCCTGCCACCACATGCACGAGGTGCGGCGCACCCCCGGGCAGCTCGAGCATTGGGAGGCCGCCGCCGCCGGCCGGCCGATGGACTGGGAGGCGGTGTTCGCCGGCTTCCGGTCGGCGGTCGACTGGCCAAGTGCGGCGTTCTGGCGCGAGCTGGCCGCTTTCTATCCCGACGCCCGGGTTCTGCTCAGCGTGCGTCCGGCGGAGCGCTGGTGGGCGAGCTTCTCCGGTACCATCAAGACCCTGCTCGACGAGCCTGCGCAGCAGGAGGACCCGACCATTGTCCGGCTGCGCGCCATGACCCGGCAGGTGATCGCCGACCGTTCGCTGCGCGGCGCCTATGGCAGCGCGGAGGCGGCCGTCGCCGCCTTCGACCGGCATGTCGCGGCGGTGCGCGACGCCATCCCCGCCGACCGCCTGCTGGTGTTCGACGTCGCCGAGGGCTGGGAGCCGCTGTGCCGCTTCCTCGGCGTGCCGGTCCCGGATGCGCCGTTTCCTCGCACCAACTCCACCCGCGAGTTCTGGGAGAGCGTCCGGCGTCCGCTCTGACCACGGGTATCCAGCCACCGCCGGCGTTGCATCTTTGCCACGGTCGCCGACCAAGCCGCGGCAAAGCTGCAACTGTCGTGGATTTTGCCGTGTCCTTCGCCCAAATATGATCCGGCAATCAATTTTAAGCCCAGATCCGATCCTGTTTTCCGTTCATTAACGTTTCTGGCGCATTGTTTGCAAAGTGCGTGGGTGGACCAGTCGCGGTCGAGGACGAGACGATGGTACGGATCAACGAGGTACTGAGCCCGGACACCCTGAGCGACCTGCTGCGCCGCCTCGGCGCACAGTTCCGAAGTTTCGTCCGCCGCGCCGGCTACCGCCCCGAGCGCCGCTACATGCGCGGCCGCGGCACGCGCTGAGCCGCGGTTCGGCGACGCCGCCTGAGCCACCTCCAGTACCCGGCATCCAGGCTCGGCTTCGGCCAATTGCCGCCCATTCCTGTCGATCTTCCTGTCCGGCATCGCCATCGTGGTGCTGACGGTGCCGCTGTTCTTCCCCGCCGCCACCCGGTGCGCCGCGCGACCAACCGCGAGCGGCCATCGCTCGCGCCCCTTCACAAACCGTCGTTCCTATGAAGAATGACCGGCAAGCACCTGCGCTTCGCTCGGCGCTGTGGCCGGTGCATAATGGGAGGGATCTCGAATGAAGGGCATTAAGCTCGGGTTTATCGGCGCCGTTGTCGGCGTCCTGTCGTTCGGTGGCGCCGCGCTGGCGCAACCAAAGTCTCTTACCCTCGGCACCGCGTCGGTCGGAGGGACCTATTTCATCTATGGCGGCGTCATCGCCGGCATGCTGACCGAGAAGATCGGGATCAACGTCTCGACCCAGCAGACGCAGGGGCCGAACCAGAACATGATCCTGACCAATTCCAAGCAGACCGAGCTCGGGATGGTCACCATGGGTGTGGCGCTGCACGGCTGGAACGGCACCGGCTGGGCCGCCGGCAAGAAGTACAACGACGTCCGCGCCGTCTTCCCGATGTACGACACGCCGTTCCACTTCATCACCACCGAGAAGTCGGGAATCAAGTCGGTCGAGGACATGGCCGGCAAGAACGTCGGCGTGGGCCCCCGGGCTGGAACCCCCGGGACCTACTTCCCGCTGATGTTCGATGCGCTCGGCATCAAGGCCACCATCCGCAACGGCGGCGCCTCCGACATGGCGAGCCAGCTCGGTGACGGCCTGCTCGACGTGTTCGCCTTCGCCGCCGGCGTCCCGATCGCCGCCTACTCGGAGATCGAGGCGCAGCGCCCGGTTCGCTTCATCCGCTTCTCCGACGCGCAGCTCGCGACCCTGAAGGGGAAGATCCCGGAGTTGACCGACTCTATGATCCCGAAGGGCACCTACAAGTCGCTGACCGAGGATCACCCGACCCTTGGCCTCTACAACTTCTTCATCGCCCACAAGGATGTGCCGGACGACGTGGTGTACAACATCACCAAGACCATCATGGAGAACAACGCCGACATGGTGCGGGGCCACGCCGCAGCCTCCGAGACCCTTCCTAAGAACGCCGACAAGAACACCTTCATGACGTTCCATCCCGGCGCGGTGAAGTACTTCAAGGAGAAGGGCATCCAGCTCAACCCCAAGACGTTGATGTAGCCCCGAGAGAACGGAACGCGGTCAACCCCCGCCGGCGAGCAGTCCGGCGGGGGTATTTCATTCTGGCCCCGATGAACGCGGAAAGCCCTGTTCGGGGTGGCTCCCGCCGACGCGAGGCGGACGCCGCCCGGCCCCACTCGACGTTGCCCCGTCAGGCGCCGGGAGGTACTGTCCTTCCGCAAACCGGGGTCATATCAGGAATCCCGGCTCGGGCTTGGGGGGGGGCGGGTCAGCCGTGAACGACGTGACGGAGAAGCGTGCCGATCTGGGACGTGCGGCGGAGGATGCGCTCGACCGCGCCGAAGTGGGCACCAACCTGCGGGAACTGGTGGGCTGGCAGAACATCTTCCTGTTCTGGTTCTGCGTGCTCTTCACGAGCGTTCACCTCTTCATCCTGAACGTCCACCCCGTCGACCCCTGGCTATTCAGGTCCGGGCATGTCGCCTTCGGGTCGGCGATCGGCTTCATGATGTTCGGGTTCCGGCAAGGTCGGCAGGCGACAACGGTCCCCTGGTACGACGTCGTGGCCATGGCGCTGGCGATCGCCTCGTTCGTCTACATCTACGTCAATCTCGATGGTCTCCTGTTCCGCGCCGGCGCCGCGCCGACCGGATGGGATGTCGTCGTGGGCTTGATCGGGACGGCGCTGATCCTGGAACTCACGCGCCGCAGCGCCGGGCTCGCGTTGCCGGTGATCGCCATCATGTTTCTGCTCTATTGCTTCGTCGGCCCCTGGATGCCGGGCGTGCTCTATCACAAGGGCATCCCGCTCGATCACACCTTCTCCTTCATCTATTCGATGGAGGGGATCTTCGGGCCGACCACGGCCGTTTCCTCGACCTACATCATTCTGTTCATCACCTTCGCGGGCTTCCTGCAGGCCTCCAAGGTCGGCGAATACTTCATCAACTTCTCCTTCGCCATCGCCGGTCGCGCGCGCGGCGGCCCGGCCAAGGTCGCCGTCATGTCCAGCGCGCTGATGGGGATGATCAACGGCACGTCGGCCGGCAACGTGGCAGCGACCGGAACCTTCACCATCCCTATGATGAAGAAGGTCGGCTACCGCCCGCAGAGCGCCGCGGCGATCGAGGCAGCGGCGTCGACCGGTGGCCAGATCATGCCGCCGGTGATGGGGGCCGGCGCCTTCATCATGGCGGAGATCACCGGCATTCCCTACACGGATCTGATGATCGCGGCGACGATCCCGGCCGCCCTCTACTTCCTTGCCGTGTACTTCATGGTCGACAACGAGGCACTGCGCATGAACATGCGCGGCCTCCCCGGGCACGAACTGCCCGCCTTGCCGGAGATGCTCAAGCGGGTATTCCTCTTTCTGCCGCTGATCATTCTGATCGGCGGCCTTGTGTCCGGCTACTCGGTGATCCGTTCCGGCACCCTGGCCATGGCGAGCGCCTTCATGGTGAGCTGGCTGGTGCCGGAGGCGCGGATGGGCTTCCGGTCGGTCTGCGACGCGCTGCACCTCGGCGCCAAGGGAACCATCCAGCTGATCGCGGTCTGCGCCTGCGCCGGGATCATCGTCGGCGTCATCGGCCTCACCGGCATCGGCCTGCGCTTCTCGTCGATGATTCTCTCCATTGCCGGCGAGAACCAGCTCGCCGCCATGTTCTTCGCCATGGCGATATCGATCATCCTGGGCATGGGAATGCCCACGACAGCGGCGTATGCGGTGGCGGCGTCCGTGGTGGCGCCGGGCCTGATCAAGCTCGGCATCTCGCCGCTTGTCGCCCATATGTTCGTCTTCTACTACGCCGTGATCTCGGCGATCACGCCGCCCGTCGCCCTTGCAGCCTACGCCGGCGCGGCGCTTGCAGGCAGCGACCCGATGCGGACCTCGGTGACGGCCTTCATCTACGGGCTGGCGGCTTTCATCGTGCCGTTCATGTTCTTCTACAGCCCGGCGCTGCTCATGCAGGGCGACTGGGTGCAGATCGTGCACTACACCGCGACCGCCTGCATCGGTGTCTACGTGCTCGCGGCCGCGCTGCAGGGCTGGTACTTCGGTTTGATCGGCCTGCCGCTGCGGCTCGTCCTGTTCGCCTGCGCGCTGCTGCTGATCTACGGCGGCCTGTGGACCGACATTGCCGGACTCGTTCCAGCCGGTCTTCTGGCCGCCTGGCAGCTAATGCGACGCCGTTCCGACGCCTGACCCGCCCAGTCCGCCTGGCGACGCCCCCACGCAGAACCGCGGCACGTCCTGATCGTCGTCGATCAGGAACACGGTCCCCATCTCGGACACGGCCCGGTCAGGCCGCGGCCTCCGCCGGCGGGCTGGCCATGAGGGTGAGGCGGAACACCGCCCCGCCGCCGTCCCTGCCACCGCCGTCGAGCACCGTTAGCGTCCCGCCCATGTCGCGCATGATGGCGTAGGCGATGCTCAGCCCGAGGCCCAGCCCCTCGCCCGGATCCTTGGTGGTATACATCGGCTCGAAGATGCGGTCGCGGCGGTCGGCGGGAACGCCCGGTCCGCTGTCGGCGACCGAGACCTCGACGGTGTCGCCGGCGTCGAAGGCATCGATCACAATCCAGCGCTCGCGCCGCCCGGCCACCGCGTCGAGCGCGTTGGTCAGCAGGTTCACGAACACCTGCTCCAGCCGTCCCGGATCGGCATGCACCGCCGTACCGGAGATGCCGGAGCCGATGCGCACCTGCACCGAGGCCTCGCGCGCCTGGTGCGCGATCATCTGCAGCGCCGACTGCACCACCCCGGTCAGCGGCGTCGGTCCGAGGTTCGGGCTGCCCTTGCGGGCGAACGCCTCGAGGTGGCGGATCCGCCGGCTTGCGCGCTCGGTGACGTCGGCGATGGTGTGCAGGGTTTCGCGTACCGAATCCAGACGGCCGGCCGCCAGCAGCTTGAGGGTGTTTCCGGCATAGGCGCGGATCGCGGTGATCGGCTGGTTCAGCTCGTGGCCGACGCCGGCCAGCATCTGGCCCAGCGCCGCCATCGTCTCGGCCTGCACCAGCTCGTCGCGCGCCGCCGCGAGGTCGGCGGTGCGCTCCTCGACCCGGCGCTCCAGGTCGGCGGCGGCGCGCTCCAGGGCCAGCCGGCTGCGCTCTTCCAGTGCGAGCTTCTCGCGCATCGCCCGGCGGCGCTGCACCGAGGCCCACAGCGCGCCGGCGAGCGCCAGCACCGCCACCCCGGCGATCGAGCTGATCACCAGGACCTGCGCCTCGGCGGCGGCGGTGCCGGCGAGCATCACCACGGTCCAGCCGGCGTCCGGCATGTCCTGGTCGAGGCGCAGGAAACGACGCGCCGCCTCGTCGCTGGACGCCACCTCGAGCTGCGGTGCCCCCAGCACCTGTCCGCGCCCGCCCGCGGCGGCGCGCAGCGGCAGCGGCGGGCGGTCGACCCGGTCGTAGCGGCGGGTCTGCGACAGCCGCTCGCGGTCGTCGGCCGACAGCGCCCCGAGGGGGCGGTACAGCCACTCCGGCCGGTCCGACATGAACACCACGCGGGCCTCGTCGACCACCAGCACATGGTCGGCGGCCGCCTGCCAGACCCGCTCCATCTCCTCGACGTCGACCTTCACCGCCAGCGCGCCGACCGCCTCGCCGCCGCGCCGCACCGGATAGGCGAAGTAGTAGCCGCGCTTGTTCGAGGTCGTGCCGAGCGCGAAGAACCGGCCGAGCCGGCCCTGCATCGCCTCGATGAAATACGGCCGGTCGGAGAAGTTCTGGCCGACGAAGGTCGGGGTGTCGGCCCAGTTGCTGGCGGCCATGGTGGTGCCGGCGGCATCCATCACGTAGAGGTCGGAGGCGCCGATCACCCGCGAGGTCCGGACATACAGCCGGTTGGCGGCGGCGATCGCCTCGGGCGACGGCGCCGGGCCGTCGAACAGCGCCCGGGTCACCGGGTGCTCGGCCAGGACCACCGGCTGCGAGCGGAACTTGTCGAGCCGGCCACGCAGCGTGTCGACGTATAGTTCCAGCGTCGCCCGGCCCTGCGCCTGCAGCTGGCCGTGCACGAACTCCGCGGTGACCCGGTGGATGCCGAGCAGCGCCAGCATCAGCGCCAGCACCCAGAGCGGGATCAGGATCGGTCGGGTCACGGCCTCGGCCCCGCGGCGGTTGCGTCCGGCGCATCGACCGGTCCCGTCGCCCCTTTATGCCGCGACCGTGGCGAAAGCGCGACCGGCGACTGCGGCGAAGGGCTCCGGGCAGCGGGTGGTTCCCGGAGCCGTCCGCTAGCGCGGACTCTCCGGGATGACGATGGGAGGGGCGTTCACCCCATTTTCGTCATTCCGGAGGGGGCGCACGAGCGCCCGGCTCCGGAACCCACCGGGCGACGGGCGTCGGCAGCCTAGGTCGGGCTCAGCCCGCCGCGTCCGGATGCTCCGCCACCGGCTTCACTTTCAGAGTCGTACCCTCGACCTCGAGCACCTCGACCTTGGCGCCGACCGGCACGTCGGTGTCGCTGGAGGCGCGCCAGCGGCTGTCGCCGACCTTCACCGCACCGTAGCCGTCCTCGATCGCCTCGATCACCGTGACGTGGTGGCCGATCGCGGAGCGGCCACGGCGGTTCAGGGTGTCGTCCGGCGCGTCCTCGCCGGCCCGCACCCGCTTCGCCGCCCAGCGCACCGGGAAGTAGGAGACGAAGGCGAGGACCGCGAACAGCACCAGCTGCCAGGCGGCGCCGATGTCGACCACGGCGACGATGAGGCCGGTGGCCACGCCGGCGATGCCGAACCACAGCAGCAGGTTCGTCGGCAGCACCATCTCGGCCAGAGCCAGCGCCAGGCCGAGGGCGATCCAGTGCCACGCCTGGGGAGCGAAGGCGATCATCAGCGGCCTTCCTCGTCAGGGCGCGGCGTCACCCGCCGCGCCGACGGCGGGCTCATGGTCGGCGGCGAGGCCGGCACCGAGGATCGCCGCGGCGCCGTCTGCTGCCGCGACGGGCCGAGCGCCTGGCCACCCTCCGGCGACGGGCCGAGCTCGCGGAGCAGCTCCTTGATGCCGCCGATCGAGCCGAGCAGGGCGGTCGCCTCCAGCGGCAGGAACACCGTCTTCTGGTTCGGCGAGCGCGCGAACTCGCTGAGTGCCTCGGTGTATTTCAGCGCCACGAAGTAGTTCACCGCGTCGTGGCCGCCCTTGTTGATGGCGAGCGCCACCGATTCCGTGGCGTTGGCCTCGGCCAGCGCCAGGCGCTCGCGGGCCTCGGCCTCGCGCTTGGCCGCCTCCAGGTCGCCCTCGGCCTGCAGGATCTTGGCCTGCTTGTCGCCCTCGGCGCGCTCGATCTGCGACTGCCGGTAGCCCTGCGCCTCGAGCACCAGGGCGCGCTTCTCGCGCTCGGCCTTCATCTGCGCGCCCATGGCGTCGAGCAGATCCTGCGGCGGCGAGATGTCGCGGATCTCCACGCGGGTGATCTTCGTACCCCAGGGATCCGTCGCCTCGTCCATGGTGTGCAGGATCTTGCGGTTCATCTCGTCGCGCGACGACAGGGCCGCGTCGAGGTCGGTGTTGCCGAGAACCGAGCGGATGTTGGTCAGCGCCAGGTTGGTCAGCGCCCGGTCCAGGTCGCGCACCTCGTAGGCGGCGCGCCGGGCGTCGACGACCTGGTAGAAAACGATGGCGTCGACCTTCACCGAGGCGTTGTCGCGGGTGATGACGTCCTGCTCGGGAATGTCGAGCAGCGTCTCCATCATGTTGATGCGCCGTCCGACCCGGCTGAACAGCGGGTTGATCAGCCCGAGGCCCGGCGGCAGCGTGCGGACGTAGCGGCCGAACCGCTCGACCGTCCACTCCTCGCCCTGCGGTACGATCTTGATGCCCTTCACCACCAGCACGGCGATGACCACGGCGAGGATGACGAGGGCGACGTTGGTGCCGTTCAGGAAGGCGTCGATGGGCATTGGCCGCTCCAGCTGCGTTGACATCCCGTTGCGGACGTCGGCCGGTCGCCCTCGGAGCGCCCAAGCGGGGAAGCCCAACCGAGGAATGGCACAGCGCCGTCGCACCCTTTATATGGGAAGGCTTGCGGCGTGACGACGGGAACCTCTGCGGTGCCGCCGCGTTCGACCGCCGTTGCCGGACCGGGAGACGCCGCGCGCCCATGCGACGCACGATTCGACGCCGGATCCTCGCAGTCCTCGCGGTCATGCTCGGCCTGCCGGTGCTGCTGGTGCTCGCCTACCGGGTGGTGCCGCCACCGGTGACCCCGCTGATGCTGCTGCGCGATGCGCCGATCGACCGCCGCTGGGTGACGCTCGGCGACATCGCCCCCGCCCTGCCCCGCGCCGTCATCGCCGCCGAGGACAACCTGTTCTGCCGGCACTGGGGCATCGACTGGAAGTCGCTCTCCGACGCAGTGGAGGCCTATGCCGACGGCGAGCGCGCCGGCGGCGGCTCGACGATCAGCATGCAGACCGCCAAGAACCTGTTCCTGTGGCCGGATCGCAACGCCGTCCGCAAGGTGCTGGAGTTCCCGCTGACCCTGCTGATCGAGACGCTGTGGCCGAAGCGGCGGATCCTCGAGGTCTACCTGAACGTGGCCGAATGGGGCGACGGCATCTATGGCGCCGAGGCCGCCGCACGGCACCACTTCGGCAAGCCGGCGCGCGACCTCACCCGGCGCGAGGCGGCGCGGCTGGCGGCGGTGCTGCCGAGCCCGCTGAAATGGTCGGCCAGCCGGCCCGGCGACTATGTCGTCCGCCGCACCGCCATCATCGAGCGCCGCGTCGGCCAGCTCGGCCCGCTGCTGGACTGCGCGCCGGCGGACTGAGGCAGGCCAATCACCCCTCGCTCAGCTTCAGCCCGGCAATGCCGACCAGGATCAGCGCCAGGAAGAACAGCCGCGCCGGCGTCGCCGGCTCGCCGTAGGCGAGGATCCCGAACGCCACGGTGCCGACGGCGCCGATGCCGACCCAGATGGCGTAGCCGGTGCCGATCGGCAGGCTGCGCAGCGCCATGGCCAGCAGCACGAAGCTGGCCAGCGCGGTGGAAAGCGCCAGCACGCTCGGCCAGAAGCGGGTGAACCCGTCCGTGGACTTGAGCGCCGTCGCCCAGACCACCTCCAGCAGGCCCGCGACTGCCAGATAGACCCACGCCATGCCGCTTCCTCTCCAATCACGCCCGCCGCATCAGGCGTTGTAGCCGCCGTCGACGGCGATCGCAGCACCGGTGACGAACCGCCCGCCCTCGCCCGCCAGATACCCGACCATCGCGGCGATGTCTTCCGGCCGGCCGAACCGCCCGAGCGCCATGAAGCCGCGCTGCTCGTCGGCCGCCGGACCGTCCGCCGGGTTCATCTCGGTATCGGTGGAGCCGGGGTCAACCAGGTTGACGGTGATGCCGCGCGGCCCGAGGTCGCGCGCCAGCCCCCTGGTGAAGCCGATCAGCGCCGACTTGCTCATCGAGTACAGGGTGGTCCCGGCGGCCGGCACGCGCTGGCCGAGGCAGGAGCCGATCGAGATGATGCGGCCGCCGTCGCCGAGATGCGGCAGTGCCGCCTGCGACGCCAGGAACACCGCCCGGACGTTGACCGCGAGCGTGCGGTCGATCTCCTCCAGCGTCACCTGCTCCGGCGGCCCGTAGGGAAACACGCCGGCGTTGTTCACCAGGATGTCCAGGCGGCCGAGCACGGCGACGGTCCGCTCGACCGCCCCTGTCACGTCGGCCGGGACCGCGCTGTCGGCACGGATCGCGATGCCGCGGCGGCCCAGCGCCTCGATCTCCGCGATCACCGCCTCGGCGCGCCCGGGGGCGGCGACATAGGTGATCGCCACGTCGGCGCCGAGTTCGGCCAGCCGCCGCGCGGTCGCTGCACCGATGCCCCGACTGCCGCCGGTCACCAGCGCCGTCCTGCCTGCCAGGTCCTGCATGATCGTCTCCTTTATGTACCAGTCGGTAGAGAATAGCTATGAGGCTTGCCCGCGCCGGTCAAGCAATTTATCTACTGTTAGGTACAGAATGGATGCATGGCGATGGCGGAGCGCGGCAGGCCGAGGGCGTTCGATCGCGGCACGGCACTTCGCCGCGCCATGGCGCTGTTCTGGGCGCGTGGCTACGAAGGCACTTCGATCGGCGACCTGACGCACGCCATGGGCATCGGCAAGCCCAGCCTCTACGCCGCCTTCGGCTGCAAGGAGGCGCTGTTCCGCGAGGCGGTGCAGCTGTACGAGGCGGCCGAGGGCGTGCCGGTGCAGCGCGCCCTGGACGAAGCACCCACTGCACGGGCGGCGATCGCGGCGGCGTTGCATGCCAACGCCCGCGCCTATGGCGACCCCGGCAAGCCGCCCGGCTGCATGGTGGTGCTGTCGTCGCTGGTCGGAAGCCCGGACTCCGATGCCGTCCGCCGGTTCCTGGGCACCGCCCGGCAGGCGGCGCAGGATGCCCTGCGCCGGCGCATCGAGCGCGGCATCGCCGAGGGCGACGTGCCGCCGGGTGCCGACGCCGCACGGATCGCGGCGCTCTACACCACCGTGCTGCAGGGGCTGTCGATCCAGGCCCGCGACGGCGCCTCGGTGGCAGAGCTGCTGGCGATCACCGACAGCGCCATGGCGGGGTGGGACGCCCTGGCGGAAGGCTGATCCGTCAGCTGAGGTTCTGGCCGCCGTCGACGCTGACGGTTTGGCCGGTCACCCAGGACGCGGCATCGGACACCAGGAAGGCGGCGACCCGGGCCACCTCCTCGGGCATGCCCATGCGGCCGAACGGGATCTTCGCCAGCGTGCGGTCGTAGACCTCGCGAGTCTCGGCCTTGCGCCGCGCCCACACCCCGCCCGGGAACTCGATCGAGCCCGGGGCGATGCAGTTCACCCGCACGCGCTGCTTGGCGAAGGCCAGGGCGTGGCTCTGGGTGAGCTGGATCACCGCCGCCTTGACCGCGCCGTAGGGAATGTTGCCGGCCGGGCCGATGCCGGAGATCGAGGAGATGTTCAGCACGGCCCCAGCGCCGGACGCCTCCAGGTGCGGCATTGCGGCCCAGGTGCCGCGGACCACGCCCATCAGGTCGACGTCGAGGCCGCGCTTCCAGCCATCCTCGTCGTCGGTCGAGCCGAAGCCGGAGGGGTTGTTGACCAGCGCGTCGATACCGCCCAGCGCCTTGGCCGCCGCCGCCACGTAGCCGGCGATCGCCTCGGGGTCGGCGACGTCGCAGGCGGCACCGTGCACCTGCCCGCCATGCTTCTTCAGGGCGGCGACCGCCGCCTCCACGCCTTCCGCACCGCGCGCGCAGACCGACACCGCCGCCCCCTCGGCGGCGCAGGCTTCGGCGATCGAGAAGCCGATGCCGCGCGATCCGCCGGTGACCACCACCCGCTTGCCCTTCAGTCCAAGATCCATGGTCGCGATCCTCTGGTGTCCGTTGTTTGCGTGACTGTAGCCCGCCGACCGGCGGCCGTCGCCTCCACGGCGGCGCACGAGACACCTGCCGCCCGGTTTGGTAAACAACATTGGTGAAGACGGCGGGAGCGCGGGGAATGCAGATCGTCCGCAGCATTGCCGTGGCCGCGGTCATGGCGGTGCCGGCCACCCCTGTCGTCGCCGCCGAGCCCCTCAGGATATGCTTCGAGGACTGGAGCCCGTTCGCGACCGTCGATGACGGCAAGGCCGCCGGGCTGATGATCGAGATCGCCGACCTGGCTCTTGCCGCGACCGGCCGCTCGGCGACATACAGCCGGCAACCGTATCAGCGCTGCATCGCCAACGTCCGCTCCGGTGCCCAGGACGCGATCCTCATGTCGTCGGACGAGGACGGCCTGGTGCCGGTCGGTGTGTCCGTCGCGTACTGGGAGGTGGGCGTAATCGCCCGTCCCGACTGGCCGGCCGACACCTATGCCTCGCTGGCGGACTTCGCCGGCAAGACCGTGGGGCTGGTCGGTGCCTATCCCTATCACCCGCTGGTCGACGCTGCCCAGGCGGAGTGGAAGCTGCATTTCGCGGCCGATGCGCTGTTCAATCTCCGCATGGCCGCAACCGGCCGCATCGACGCGACGATCGCGGACGTGCCGTGGGCCCGGATCGCGACGGCGCGCGAAGGGTTGCCGGTCAAGGTCCTCACACCGACGCTGTTCGCCACGCCGCAACATCTCTATCTGCATCCGGCGAAGGCTGCGGCGGCGGCCGATCTCGGCCCGGCACTGCAGGCCCTGATCGACGACGGCTCGGTCGACCGGCTGTACCGGCGCTTCACCGGCAGCAGTTTCGCGGACGCGCGGGCTCGCGCCGCCTCGGCCCTGGCGCAGGATTGAGCGAGACGATTGCGCGCGACCCGGCCTCCTGCTTCGATGACGCCTGCCGCCCTGGACACCCTCCCCTGCGACGCCCTGCCACCGAGGTCCCACCGCCATGAACGCCCGCCTTCCGCACTCCGGCGATGCCGTGCCCTACCGGCTCCGCCTGCCCGGCCCGACCACCGTCCCCGACCGGGTGCTGCGCGCCATGGCGCGGCCGGTCATCGCCCACCGCGGCCCCGAATTCCTCGCCCGCTTCCGCGCGATCCAGGCCGGGCTGCAGCCGATCCTCGGCCGCAGCGGTGCGGCGCCGTTCCTGTTCGCCTCGACCGGCATCGGCACCATGGAGTCGGCGGTGGTCAACGTCGCCGGGCCCGGCAAGCGGGTGCTGATCGCCAACAACGGCCAGTGGGGACCGGTGTTCAAGCGCCTGGCGCTGCAGATCGGCGCCGAGGTCGACGAGGTGGTGACCCAGCCGGGCGAGCCGGTCGATCTCGACGGTGTGGAGCGGGCGCTGAAGGCGAAGGAGTATGCCGCGGTGCTGGCGGTGCACAGCGAGAGCTCCACCGGCGCGCTGACCGACCTGCAGGCGCTCGGCGCGATCGTGGCGCAGACCCCGGCACTGCTGGCGGTCGACTCGGTCAGCGGCCTCGGCGGTGCCGAGATGCGGCAGGACGCGTGGGGCGTCGACGTGGTGGTGTCGGCCTCGCAAAAATGCCTGATGTCGCCGCCCGGGCTCGGCCTGGCGTCGATCAGCGACAAGGCCTGGGCGGCCATCCAGGGCGACGACCGCGGCCCGCGCAGCTATTTCGACTACCGCCGGTTCAAGCCGAATTCCGACAAGGGCGAGCCGACCTATACGGCACCGGTGACCATGCTGACCGCCCTGCACGAGGCGCTGGCGATGATCGCCGAGGAGGGCCTGGAGACCACGCTGGCGCGTCACCGCCGGCTGTCCTCGGCCCTGACCGCGGGCATGCTGGCGCTCGGCTTCAGCCTGTTCCCCAAGGGCACGCCGAGCCCGACCCTGGTGGTCACGCTGACCCCCGAGGGCATCGACGCCAACGCGCTGATCGACCGGCTGGCCGCCGGCTACAACATGATCGTCGCCGGCACGCACTTCGAGAACCTCAAGCACCGGATGGTACGGATCGGCACCATGGGCGCGGTGTCGGACGCCGACATCCTGGCCGACCTGCACAGCCTGGCGGCCGCCTTGCGTGATCTCGGCAGGCGAGCGGACGAGGCTTCGGCGTTGGCAGCGGCGGCCGAGGTGCTGGCGGGGTGACGGAACGCGGCGCCGGCTGCGGGCTGCGAACCGCCGGCGCCGCGGACGCCGGCGCGATCGCGGCGATGTTCTCTCGGTCGTACCGGACGCTGCGCTTCCTGCCCGAGTTGCACACCGTGGCGGAGGACCGCTGGTTCATCGCCAACGTGATCCTGAAGGAATGTGAGGTCACCGTCGCCGAGCGCGGCGGCCGGATCGCCGGCTTCCTGGCGCGGCAGGACGATGTGGTGCGGCTGCTGTTCGTCGATCCGAACGGCTTCGGCCGAGGCGTCGGCAGCCTGCTGCTCGACGCCGCCAAGGGCTGCGGCCTGCCGGCACTGGAGCTGTGGTGCTTCCAGGCCAATGATCGCGCCCGACGGTTCTACGAGGCCCGCGGCTTCCGCGCCGTCGAGTTCACCGACGGCGCGCGCAACGAGGAGAAGCTGCCGGACGTTCGCTATCGATGGGAGCGGCCATCGTAGAGCTATTGCACGGGCACTCCGCCTGCGTTTCCCCCGCTCCGAAAGGAGGTTGCACCATGAAGACGCTGAAGGGTCCCGGGATCTTCCTGGCGCAGTTCGCGGGCGACGCCGCCCCGTTCAACTCGTTCGACGCGATCTGCGGCTGGGCGACCTCGCTCGGCTATCGCGGCGTGCAGGTGCCGAGCTGGGATGCGCGGCTGTTCGACCTCGCCAAGGCATCGGAATCGAAGGACTACTGCGACGAGATCGCCGGCGTCGCCGCAAGCCACGGCCTCGTGATCACCGAGCTGTCGACCCACCTGCAGGGCCAGCTCGTCGCCGTGCATCCGGCCTACGACCTCGCCTTCGACGGCTTCGCCGCCCCCGAGGTCCGCGGCAACCCGCAGGCGCGCACCGACTGGGCGGTCGACCAGGTCAGGCGGGCGCTGACCGCCTCTCGCCACCTCGGCCTCTCGACGCACGCGACCTTCTCCGGGGCGCTGGCCTGGCCCTACGTCTACCCCTGGCCGCAGCGCCCGGCCGGCCTGGTGGAGACGGCGTTCGACGAGCTCGCCCGGCGCTGGCGGCCGATCCTCGACCACGCCGAGGAGCAGGGCGTCGACATCGCCTACGAGATCCATCCCGGCGAGGACCTGCATGACGGCGTGTCCTACGAGATGTTCCTGGAGCGGGTGGGCAACCACGCGCGCGCCAACCTGCTCTACGACCCGTCGCATTTCGTGCTGCAGCAGCTCGACTACCTCGCCTACATCGACATCTATCACGATCGCATCCGCGCCTTTCACGTGAAGGATGCCGAGTTCAATCCGACCGGCCGGCAGGGGGTCTATGGCGGCTTCCAGCCCTGGGTTGACCGCGCCGGCCGCTTCCGGTCGCTCGGCGACGGCCAGGTCGACTTCGGCGGCATCTTCTCCAAGCTGGCGGCGCACGATTTCGACGGCTGGGCGGTGCTGGAATGGGAATGCGCGCTGAAGCACCCGGAGGACGGCGCCCGCGAGGGTGCCGCGTTCATCGCCGCCCACATCATCCGCGTGACCGATACGGCGTTCGACGATTTCGCCGGCGCGGGCACCGACGATGCCGCCAACCGGCGCATGCTGGGCCTTGCGCGGTGAGTGGGCACGGGGAGGCCACTCCATGACGATCGAGGCGAGCCGCAGCGAGGCCGGTGCCGAGCACATCCGCCTCGGCATGGTGGGCGGCGGCCGCGGCGCCTTCATCGGCGCGGTGCACCGCATCGCCGCCCGCATGGACGACCACTACCGGCTGGTCGCCGGCGCCCTGGCCTCCGACCCGGAACGCGCCGCGGCGTCCGCCGCCGACATCGGCATCGACGCGGCCCGCGCCTACGCCTCGTTCGCGGAGATGGCGCAGGCCGAGGCGGCGCGACCCGACGGCATCGAGGCGGTTTCGATCGTCACGCCGAACCACCTGCACGCCGCGGTCGCGACCGCCTTCCTGGAGGCCGGCATCCACGTGATCTGCGACAAGCCGCTGTCGGTCACCGTCGCCGAGGCAGAGGCGTTGGTGGCGTTGCAGCGGCGGACCGGCAAGATCTTCGCGGTGACCCACAACTACACCGGCTACCCGATGATCCGGCAGGCCCGGGCGATGGTGCGGGATGGCCGGCTCGGCACCATTCGCCTGGTGCAGATGGAATACGCGCAGGACTGGCTGGCCGAGCCGCTGGAGACCGCCGGCTCCAAGCAGGCGGAATGGCGCACCGACCCGGCGCGCTCGGGCGCCGGCGGCTGCATCGGCGACATCGCCACCCACGCCTACAACCTCGGCGCCTTCGTCTCGGGGCTGGAGACCGAGGCGCTGCTGGCCCGGCTGACCACCTTCGTGGGCGGCCGAAGGCTCGACGACGACGTGCAGGTCATGCTGCGCTACGTCGGCGGCGCCCAGGGCCTTCTGTGGGCGAGCCAGGTGGCGGTCGGCAACGAGAACGCCCTGAAGCTGCGGGTGTTCGGCACGCTGGGCGGCCTGGAATGGCACCAGGAGAACCCGAACCAGCTGTGGTTCACCCGGCTCGGTGAGCCGAAGCAGCTGCTCACCCGCAACGGCGCCGGCACCGGTCCCGAGGCCGGCCGCGTCTCGCGCATCCCGGCCGGCCATCCGGAAGGCTACCTGGAGGGCTTCGCCAACATCTACGCCGAGATCGCCGCCGCCATCCGCGCGACCCGCACCGGCCGCGCGCCCGATCCGGCGGTGACCTTCCCGGACGTCGCCGACGGCCTGCGGGGCGTGCGGTTCATCCAGGCGGCGGTGGAATCGGCGGGCAAGGGGAACGTCTGGACGCGGGTGCCGGCGGTCTGACGGAACAGTCGCGTGATTTCCATAGAGCCGCCCGTCGCGATCTGGGTCCCGGCTCTCCGTGGCTTCGCCACTGCGGCCGGGATGAGGAATTTTAATAGCTTAGCCATTTTCCTCATCCCGGCCGGAGCGCAGCGGAGAGCCGGGACCCACCCGCCGCGCGCGATCGGCCCAAGTCGGGCTCAGGCGGTCTGCCGCGCCTTCACCGCCTCGTAGGCGGCCTGCAGCTCGTCGCGCACGGTCGGGCCGGCCGTCCCCGCGGGGATCCCGAGATGCGCCTCGCGCAGCTCCGCCATGAAGCGCTCCCACAGCGGCGGGCCGCCCTCCTCCAGCAGCTGCGCGCGGATGCTCAGCTCCTCGGTCACCGGCAGCCAGCGGCGGCCCCAGGCGCCGAGCGCGGCCAGCACCGGCAGCAGCGCGATCGACTTCTCGGTCAGGCTGTAGATGCCCTTCTGCTTGTGGCTCGGATCGTCGCGCCGGGTCAGCATGCCCTGCGCCAGCAGCATCTTCAGCCGGTCGGCCAGGATGTTGGACGAGATGCCCTCCATCGAGTTGGTGAGCAGTTCGCGGAAGTGCCGACGGCCCCCGAAGATGATGTCGCGCAGGATCACCAGGCTCCAGCGATCGCCGATGACCTCGACCGCGAGGTTGATCGCACATCCCGAGCGGTGCTCGCCGTCCATGCCGTCCTCCGCAAAACCAGTTGCATTATTGCATCGGAATAGACGGGCTTCAACCAGGTGCGTACGGCGTTTGGTTTGCAGCCACGCGGTACGCTGCGGTCGAGGCCTGGGCGCAACGGTTGCCCCTGCCCGCGCGCGGTGGCATACAACCGATCCGCGCGCGGAGGGGCGTCATGGCCAATGGCTGGGAGGAGTCTGCGGCTGCCTGGATCGCCGACCAGGGCGAGTTGGGAGACTACGCCCGCCGCCATGTGCTAGACGGACCGATGCTGGCGCGCGTGCGCGGTCGCGGCTTCCGCACAGCCCTCGACGTCGGCTGCGGCGAAGGTCGATTCTGCCGGATGCTGCGGGCCGAGGGCATCCGCCCGGTCGGCATCGACCCGACGGAGCCGCTGCTGGCCCGCGCCCGGCAGCTCGATCCGGACGGCGACTACCGCCTCGGGCGGGCCGAAGCGCTGGAGGTCCCGGACGCGTCCTTCGACCTGGTCGTGAGCTATCTCACGCTGATCGACATCCCGGACATAGACCGGGCGATCCCCGAGATGGCACGCGTGCTCCGCCCCGGCGGTACGCTGCTGATCGCCAACCTCAACGGTTTCATAACGGCGGCGGTCGGCGGCGGCTGGGAGAGGGACGCCGGCGGCCGGCCGGTCCGCTTCTCGATCGACGGCTACCTCGAGGATCGCGCCGAGTGGTCGGAGTGGCGCGGCATGCGGATCCGCAACTGGCACCGGCCGCTCAGCCGCTACATGTCGCTGCTGCTGGCACAGGGCCTCGTGCTCCGCCACTTCGACGAGCCGGCGCCGACCGGCGGCGAACCGGAGCACGCCGCAAGATACCGCCGTGTTCCGTGGCTACTCATGATGGAGTGGGAGAAGCCTGAGGGCTGAGCGCACCCGAGCCGTCCGGCCCTGCGGGACGAACCCGACGCCGCCTGTCGGCATGGATAGCCCGGTCGCGCTGCGGCGCCGCCCGGCACCGTTACTCGGCGGCGGCTGCCCGTGCCTCGCGCCGGTTCAGCTTGGCGCTCTCGCTCTTCAGCTGGCCGCAGGCCGCCAGGATGTCGCGGCCGCGCGGCGTGCGCACCGGCGAGGCGTAACCGGCCTTCAGCACGACCTGGGCGAACCGCTCGATGGTGTCGTCGTCGGAGCAGACGTAGTTCGATCCCGGCCACGGATTGAACGGGATCAGGTTGATCTTGGCCGGGATGCCTTCGATCAGCGCCACCAGCCGGCGGGCATCCTCCGGCGCGTCGTTCACCCCGGCCAGCATCACATACTCGAAGGTGATGCGCCGGGCGTTGTTGACGCCGGGATAGCTTCGGCAGGCGTCGAGCAGTTCGGCGATCGGCCATTTGCGGTTGATCGGCACCAACTCGTCGCGCACCGCGTCGGTGGTGGCGTGCAGCGAGATCGCCAGGTTGACGCCGAGCTCGCCGCCGCAGCGCGCCATCATCGGCACCACGCCCGAGGTCGACAGCGTGATCCGGCGCTTCGACAGCGCCAACCCCTCGCCGTCCATGATCACCCGCAGCGCCGAGGCGACGTTCTCAAAATTGTACAGCGGCTCGCCCATGCCCATCAGCACGATGTTGGTCAGCCGGCGGTCGGGCTGCCCGGTCGGGTAGCCCTCGATGTGGTCGAGTGCGGCCAGCACCTGGCCGACGATCTCGCCGGCCGTCAGGTTGCGCACCAGCCGCTGGGTGCCGGTGTGGCAGAACGAGCAGGTCAGCGTGCAGCCGACCTGCGAGGAGACGCAGAGCGTGCCGCGGTCCTCCTCCGGGATGAACACGGTCTCCGCCTCGTTGCCGTCGGCGAAGCGCAGCAGCCACTTGATGGTGCCGTCGATGCTGTCCTGGCGGGTCACCACCGCCGGCCGCGAAATCCGGAAGGTCTCGGCGAGCAGCGCCCGCACCGGCTTCGCCAGCGTCGTCATCGCCTGGAAGTCGGTGGCGCCGCGGTGGTACAGCCAGTGCCAGATCTGCCCGGCCCGGAACTTCGGCAGGCCGACGGTGGCAAGCGCCGCCGCCAGGGCCTCGCGCTCCAGCCCGATCAGGTCCGGACGGACGTCGACCGGGCGGCCGGCGAAGGCCAGCAACTCAGCGCGCGCTTCCGCCGCGCCGGATTCGGATGAGACCGTGGTGATCGACATGGCGCTCAAAATGCGTTGCCGGCGGCCGGCGCGCAAGTCCCGGCTGTTCCGGCGCTGCTTCGGGGCCGCTACTTCGGGCCGTTACTTCGGGCAAGTCTTGTCGATGACCTTCTTGGTGGCGGTGAAGCCGACCAGCGAATAGGTGTCGACCGTCTCGGTGCCACGGGCGGAAACTCCCTTCACCATCATGTCGTTGCCGCCGATCATGGCGGCGACCAGGTCGCGGTCGTCTTCCGGGCCTTGGGTCCAGGCGCCATCGGCCGCCTTGTCGGTCTTGGTGAACAGCTCGAAGCTCCGGCTGCCGATCGTCACCGTCACCGTGCTGTCCTTCTTGTAGGCGTAGCCGGCGACGAAGCTGACCTCGCCGCGGGAGTTGGTGGTCGGATCGTTCGTCACCAGGGCATAGGCGGCGTCGCGCTTGGCGTAGTCGCCCGCGGACTTCTTCGGCGCGCTGGCCATGTAGCAGACGGTGACGCCGCTCTTCTTGAAGGTATATGCCTTCCAGTCGCCATTCTCGCCCCCGGGGATCACGGTCTGGGCCATCGCGGCACCGCCTGCCGCTAGCCCGAGCCCCACCAGAATGCCGACCGCAGTTGCGTGCATCCGCCGCATGGTTCCTCGCTCGTCCGTCCTGGTCCAGTCAACCCCCGGGGATGGCATGCCATCCCCCGCGCCGGAATTCAATGCGGGCGATGCGGCGGAAGCATGGCATCGCATCCACCACCGCGCGACGACGCCGGTTGCGGTCGACAATTCGCTGCCCCACCATCGGCACATGGAAGCTCCCGGCGCAAGTGACCAAGGCGGTGCGCGCCGCCACGAAGACCTCATCGAGGCGATCGCCGCACGGGCCGATCGCCCGGCCTTCGCCGAACTGTTCTCGCACTTCGCGCCCCGCCTGAAGGCGTATCTCCTGCGACTCGGGGCCGACCCCGCCTCCGCCGAGGAGGTGGTCCAGGACGCGATGCTGACCGTGTGGCGCAAGGCGGCGAGCTTCGACCGGCGGCAGGCCGGCGCTGCCACCTGGATCTTCACCATCGCCCGCAACCGGCGCATCGACCGGCTGCGCCGGGAACGGCGGCCGGAATTCCTGCCGGACGATCCGGCGCTGGTGCCCGCTCCCGCGGAGAGCGGCGATGCGGTGGTGTGGACGACCCAGGTCGAGGGCCGCCTGCGTGCTGCCATCGAATCCTTGCCGGCGGAGCAATCCGATCTGATCCGGCGTGCGTATTTCGAGGACCTGTCACACCGGGAGATCGCCGAAGCCAGCGGGCTGCCGCTCGGCACGGTGAAATCCCGAATCCGCCTGGCCCTGCAACGGCTGCGCGAGAGGACCGACGACCTTGCCTGACACCGTTCCCGCCTTCCATCCCGATCCCGAGGTGCTGCTGGCCTACGCGGCCGGCAGCCTGGACGAGGCCGGCTCCGTCCTGGTGGCGACCCATCTTGCCCTGTGCCCGGGCTGCCGCAGCGAGCTCGGCCGGCTGGAGGCGCTCGGCGGCGCCCTGTCAGCCGGGCTGCCACCGGCACCGCTGGCCGCCGACGCCCTCTCGGCGATCATGGCGCGGCTCGACGAACCCGAGGAGTCGCCGCCGGCGCCGACCCCGGAGTTCGACGAGGAGACCCGGCGGTCGGTTCCGGAGCCGCTTCGCAGCTATCTCGGCGGCAACCTGCGCGACCTGCCCTGGCGCTGGCGCGGCTTTGCGGTGCGCGAGCTGCCACTGGCGATCGGCGCGTCGGCGACCGACGGCGGCATACGCGCCGCCCTGATCCGCGTGCGCGGCGGTGCGGCACTGCCGGCCCACACCCACACCGGGGTCGAGACCACGCTGGTGCTGAGCGGCGCCTTCCTGGACGGCCCCAGCCGATTCGGACGCGGCGACGTGGCAACGGCGACCAGCGCCGACGACCACCAGCCGGTGGCGGTGCCGGGCGAGGAATGCCTGTGCTTCGCGGTGATCGAGGGGCCGCTGCGGCTGACCGGGCCGATCGGCCGGCTGTTCAACCGCTTCGTGCGGCTATGACCGGCTAGATCTCGCCCCGTGCCGCAGCGGTCGCGCGGGCGCGCTTGCGGTCCTTGCGCACCCACAGCGGCTCGCCATAGGCCGGCAGCTCGACCGGCTCCGCCGGGCCGCCGGGACGGTGCGGCCGCGCCGCGAACTGCCCCATGCACAGCATCCGGTCGTACATGACCATGGCGCCGGCGACGGCCAGGTTGACAGAGAAGCGCGACGGAATGCGGACCACGTGGTCACAGCGCGCCAGCAAGGCCTCGCTCAGCGACCCGCGCTCGCGCCCCAGCACATAGGCGGCGCGCCGGGGGTGATGGAAGCTCGGCAATGCGATGGCCTCATCGGTGATCTCGATGCCGACCAGCTCGCAGCCTTTCGGCAGCAGCAGCGCCCCGGGATCGTCGAAGCCGTAATATGGCAGGCTGCCGGCGGTGTCGGAGGTGTCGACCCGGCCCCACTGGTGGCCGGCATGCACTTTGCCGATGGAGAACACGAAGCTGCTGCCGAAGGCGTGGGCGGTGCGCATCAGGGCGGCGACGTTCATCGCCTTGCTGATGTTCTCCGCCCCGATTCCGAAGTATCCGCGCATGGCGCGCGACCTTGCCCGAGGCCGGCCGGCGAGGCAAGGTGGGCGGCTTTTTCACGGAGACCCCAGAGATGAACGACGCCACCCCCATCGCCGCATTCGACGCCACCGTGCTGCGCGTGCATGTCGGCCGCCCCGACGCCCCGATCGCCGTCGAGGTGACCCGCGGCGGCATGGTGGAGAGCGTGCACCGGGTGATCGCCGCGGTGGTCGACGCCGACGGCCGCGTGGTCTCCTCCTGGGGCGATATCGACCGCCTGGTCTACGGCCGCTCTGCGATCAAACCGATCCAGGCACTGCCGGTGCTGGAAAGCGGCGCCGCGGAGGCATACGGCCTCGACGATTCCGAGGTGACGCTGTGCTGCGCCAGCCACTCCGGCGAGCCGATGCATGTCGAGCGGGTCGTCGCCTGGCTGGCTCGGCTCGGCCTGTCGCCGGACGACCTGGAATGCGGACCGCAAATCCCCGGCCACGAGCCGTCGGCGCACGCCATGATCCGCGGCGGCACGCCGCCGACCCGCGCGCACAACAACTGCTCCGGCAAGCACTCAGGCATGCTCACCACCGCGGTGCATCTGGGCGAGCCGACGGCGGGCTACACCGGCGACGAGCACCCGGTGCAGAAGCGGCTGAAGACGGTGATGTCGGAGATGTGCGGCGCCGACCTGTCGCGCGTGCCGACCGGCTACGACGGCTGCGGCATCCCGGTGTTCGGCGTGCCGCTGAAGGGGCTGGCCACCGGCATGGCGCGGTTCGCCGACCCCTCCGGCCTCGGCGCCGGGCGGCGCGCGGCGGTCGAGCGGATCGTCAAGGCCTGCGCCGCCAATCCGTTGCTGATCGCCGGCACCGGCCGCTTCAACAGCGCGCTGCTGGCCGAGACCGGCACCCGCTGCCTGCTGAAGAGCGGCGCCGAAGGGGTGTTCATGGCAGCCGCCCGCGAGCGCGGCCTCGGCATCTGCGTCAAGGCGGACGACGGCACCGGCCGGGCGGCACAGGTCGCGATCGGCGCCATCCTGGCACATCTGGGGGTGATCGACGTCGACGCCCAGCGCCGGCTGGCCGACGTGCTGGCGCCGCCGGTTCGCAACTGGGCCGGCCGCCTGGTCGGCGTGGTGCGTCCGGCACCCGACCTGGCATTCTGACGGCCCATGCCGTCGATCGACGACCGGGTCCGCGAGCAGTACGAAGCCTACCCCTACCCGGAGCGCGACCCGAAGGACGAGCGGCGGCGGCTGGTCGAGGGCTCGCCGAGCCACCTCGACGAGATCCGCCACTACCTGCATGGCGGCCGGCTCGACCTGACGCGGCCGTTCCGGGCGCTGGTGGCCGGCGGCGGCACCGGCGATGCCGCCATCATGCTGGCACAGCACCTCGCCGGTGCCGGCGCCGGCGCTGCCGAGGTGGTCTATCTCGACCTGTCGGCAGCCTCGCGCCGGATCGCCGAGGCGCGGGCCGCCGAGCGCGGGCTGGCGAACATGCGGTTCGTAAGCGGGACCATCGAGGCGGTCGGCGACCTCGCACCGGGCCCCTACGACTACATCGACTGCTGCGGCGTGCTGCACCATCTGGCCAGCCCGGAAGCCGGCCTGCGGGCGCTGGCCGGACAACTCGCAGCCGATGCCGGCATGGGCCTGATGCTGTACGGGACCTATGGCCGGTCCGGGGTCTATCCCGTGCAGCAGGCGCTCGCCCAGCTGGCCGACGACCTGCCGGACGTCGAGCGGCTGGCGGCGGCGGAACGGCTGCTCGCCGGGCTGCCGGCCTCGCACCTGCTGAAGCGTAACCCGCTGGTCGGCGATCACCGCAGCGGCAAGGGCGCGCATCTCTACGACCTGCTGCTGCACCGCCGCGACCGCTCCTACACGGTGCCGGAGCTGGTGGAGCTGCTGGCGACCGCGACCATGACGCCGATCGCGTGGATCGAGCCGGCCCGCTACCACCCGGAGACCTACCTCGCCGATCCGGCGCTGCGCCGGCGGGCGGCCGTGCTGCCGGCGGGCGAGCGGGCGGCGCTGGCCGAGCGGCTGTCGACGACCATGACCAAGCACATCCTGTATGCCGGCTTCGCGGACCGCCCGGCGGTGCCGGCCGCCGATCCGGGCGCCGACGCCACGGTGCTGGTGCTGCGCGGGCTCGACCCGGCGTCCGTGGCCAAGGGACTGAAACCCGGCGGCGTGCTGAGCGCCGACATCAATGGGGCAGCATATCGGATGCCGCTGCCACCATTGGCGCCCGCCATCGCGGCACGGGTCGACGGCCGCCGTCCGGTCGCCGGAATCCGCTCGGCGATCGCCGAGGCCGGCATCGCCGTGCCGGGTCCGGAACAGTTCGCCGAGCAGGTCCGGACGCTGTTCGCGGCCCTGCACGGCGTCAACCGCATGCTCGTACGGCACGCCGGCTGAGAGCACGCCCTCAGGGAATCCAGAACGGCTTTGCCGCCTCGCCCATGGCCTGGGCGCGGGTGATGCCGATGTCGGCGAGCATGTGGTCGGTCAGGTCCGCAAGCGCGGCGCGCTGACGGGCACGCCCGCGCCAGGTCAGCAGCCGGTTCACGGATCCGGCGAGCAGGCCCAGCGCGGCGGATAGGAGGCTGTCGCCGGCGGGGACGGCGACGGACGGGTGGACGGGGCGTATCAGGGTGCGGCTCATGCGGGGCTCCTGGGGGATGGAGAGACGCGGTCCGGCCGGCGGACCGCTTCCGGGTGAGGACCATACCGAACCGCTTTTGACAGCATGGTGTCAGGAGAGTCGGTCTCCCCGGGCGGACCGCGGCAACGCAAAACGACGTGGTCCCCGGACGCGGGCCACGAAAGAAAACGGCCGGGCGCAAGCGCCCGGCCGGAGTCACCACAGGGTGGTCTCGGGGATTCCGCCGCGGCCGGGAGGATGGCCGTGGCGTTGGGAACGGGCACCGTCCCGGCGGCCGGCGGAGGGGGGATCCGCTGGCTCGGCCGCCGGGGAGTCTGACGGCGCCCGATGGCTCGGGCGTCCCTGCGGACGCCCGGTGATCGCTCAGACGGCCCAGAACGGCTTGTCGGCCTCGACCAGGGCGTCGGCGCGCGACAGGCCGATGTCCTTCAGCATGCGCTCGTCCATCTCGGCCAGGGCGGCGCGCTGCTTGAGGCGCTCGCCCCAGGTCGCGAGGATGGCGAACGGAGCCGACAGCACTTGCTCGGCGATCGAGGTGTGGGCTCCGCGCTTGGCGGAGGCCCCGAACATCGGGCGAGCGGTCGCGATCAGGATCCGGCTCATGGGAACCTCCTTAATATTTCGGTAACTGTTTCGGCTGGGAGCGAAGGTGGATAACCTTCATAACCCGTTTGCTGACGAGATATTTATGATCCGAGCCGCTTGCGTACAAACGATAGTTTCTCATACTATCCATTAGCTGGATTTATTCGAAAGGAGCGCCCGTGCGGCGCCTTCCACCGCTCAACGCGGTGCGTGCCTTCGAGGCCGCCGCCCGGCATCTGAGCTTCACCAAGGCGGCCGGCGAGTTGCACGTGACGCAGGCGGCGATCAGCCACCAGATCAAGTCGCTGGAGGAGTGGCTCGGCCTGCCGCTGTTCAAGCGCCAGAACCGGGCCCTGCTGCTGACCGACGCCGGGCAGGCCTATCTGCCGCCGCTGCGCGAGGCGTTCGACCGCATCCAGGACGCCACGGCCAAGTTGCAGCAGCGCGATCGCAGCGGCGCGCTGACGGTCAGCACCTTCACCAGCTTCGCCGCCAAGTGGCTGGTGCCGCGGCTCGGCCGGTTCGCCGGCGCGCATCCCGACATCGAGGTGCGGCTGGCGATCAACGATGTGCTGCTCGACTTCGCCTCGGATTCGGTCGACGTCGGCATCCGCTACGGCAGCGGCGCCTGGCGGGGGCTGCACGCCGAGCGGCTGATGACCGAGGTGGTGTTCGTGGTGTGCAGCCCGAAGCTGCTGGAAGGACCGTCACCGCTGTTGCGGCCCGAGGACCTGCGGCACCACACGATGCTGCATGACGACCTCCCGGAGGACTGGGAGACCTGGCTGGAAGCGGCCGGCGTCGGCGGCATGCGGGCCCGCCGCGACCTCGCCTTCAATCACTCCGAGATGGTGCTGCAGGCGGCGATCGACGGTCTCGGCGTGGCGCTGGGCCGAAGCGTGCTGGTCGCCGACGACCTGGCCGCCGGGCGGCTGGTCAAGCCGTTCGCGCTCGAACTGCCAACCCACGCCGCCTACCACCTGGTCTGCCCGGAAGGCACCCAGGATCGCCCGAAAGTGAAGGCGTTCCGCGACTGGGTGATGTCGGAGGTGGCGCGCGACACGGCCGCCGCGACGGTCACCCGGACGGGGTGAGCTGGTCCGGCCGCCGCCCGAACACTCGCTCGAAGGCGGTGTTGATGCGAGCGATGTCGTCCGCCGTGAACTCGAACCCGCCCTCGGCGAAGTCCTTGCCCTGCTTGAGCTGGCGGCCGCACATCTCGATGTAGACGTCCATCATGTCGCGGAACGCGCTGAACGACTTGTCGCCGACCGTGCTGGAGCGCACATCGAACACCGAGGCGATGGCGCCCATGCGCCGCACCATCGCATCCAACTCCTTGAAGCGTCCGGCATCGAACGACACGCAGCCCTCCCTTGGGGTCACCCGCCCCGTCGGCCGACTATAGGCGCGCCGATGGCATCCCGTCACGCGCCGCACTCAAGCCGAGCGGCCGTCGAACTCGATGGTGGCCAAGGACGCTGGATCGATCCCGTCGAGGCAACGGATGTTGATGTAGGCCGAGCGCTGCGGCCCCGCAGCGGCATCCTCCGAATACGGCTGCATGCCGCAGCCCCGGCAGAATCGGTGCTCGATGGTGCGCCGGCCGAACGCATAGGTCCCCATGCCGTCGCCGGGGGTAAGCAGCCGCAGCCGGTCGTGCGGCACGGCCCACAGCAGCGCGCCCTTGCGCGAACAGATCGAGCAGTTGCACGACACCGCTATTGTCAGTTCGCCCTCGACCTCGAACGCGATGCCGCCGCAGTGGCAGCTTCCCCTGTAGGGCATGGATCGTCTCCTGGATGGCCATGGCCGGCCGCATCGGCCGGTGATCGCACCGAGGACGTCCGGGCTCGCCGCTGTCCGACAACCCCTTGCGACTCTCCGGATCGAATTCCAGCGGATCAGGCGCCGCTGGCCTCCGGCCGCCATACCTCGACCCGGTTGCGCCCCTGCTCCTTGGCGACGTACAGCGCCTTGTCGGCACGGGCGATCAGTTCCTCGATCGGCCGCCGCGGGGTCATCAGGGTCAGGCCGAACGAGACCGTGACCGCCAGGTTGCGGCCGTCGCCGAGCGCCACCGACTGGCCGGCGATGCGCTCGCGCACCCGCTCCAGCACGCGGCGCGCCTCCTCCGGGCCGGTCTCCGGCAGGCACAGCAGGAACTCCTCGCCGCCATAGCGGTAGACGGAGTCGTAGGGCCGCAGGTTCTCGATCAGCATGCCCGACACCGCCGACAGCACGGCGTCGCCGGTGGCATGCCCGTAGCCGTCGTTGATCGACTTGAAGCGGTCGATGTCGGCGAGCGCCACGCATCCCGGCGTACCGGAGCGGCGCGAGCGCTGCAGTTCGCGCTTGAGGTCGCGCAGCATGACCTGCCGGGTCTGCGCGCCGGTCAGCGGGTCGATGTCGCTGATCGCCGCCTGGAAGGCGCGGGTCAGCCGCCCCGCCTGATCGTCGAAGGCGCGCACCTTCTCCACCAGCGCGTCGTATTCCTCGACCGGCACCCGGGCATCCTTCCAGGCCCGGCCGGCGAGCAGCGCGATATGGTTCAGCAGCGCCTCGTGCAGGGCCACCAGGGTGCCGAAGGCAGGCTGGTCGACCGGCGGGTTGTCCTTGCGCTCGGCGTACCAGCGGCCGAACTGGCTGTCGCCATGCGCCCCGAGCTTCAGGATGCCGGGATCCGGCCTGATCTTGGCGATAGCCGAGCGATGGAACAGCCCCAGCCGCTCGTCGACATCGGCGCAAGCCCGTTCGATCGCCGATACGATGCGGTCGTAGCGGTGCCGGTGCGATGCGGCATCGTCGCCGGTCATCGGCGGATCCTCTCGCCGTCGCTTCGCCGCCCGTTCATCATCCGGCCGGTTCGCAGCGCCGGCGGGTCCCCGTCACGCAGTCCGGATCGGCCGGCATGCCGGCGGCGCGAGCCGGCTCCCGGAGATCGATCGTGCCGTCGCCCATGAGGTCCTCCCGGCCGCAGGCCCGCCATGTCATGCCCACTGTGCCGTGTCCATCGCGTCACCTCGCCCAGGTTCTTACCGCCGCGCCGCCGCCGCGCGCAACGGCGACGGCGGGCACATGCCCACGCCACGCGGGCCGGCCATGCGCGAGGCGGGCTTGCTGCACCGCGAAACGCCGGTATCCTCGCCGCCCATGCCCGACGCTCCACTGGCCCCGCCGGGCCCGCTGTCCCGCCTCGCCAGCACCGTCCGAACGAGCCGCGGCACCGCCGAGGCGCGCTGGCTGGCGCTGCCCGGCAACGTCCGCGGCGCGCTGTGGATCATGCTCGCCTCGGCGCTGTTCTCGGTGATGTCGGCGATGGTGAAGTCGGTCGGCGCCCGGCTCGACAGCTTCGAGATCGGATTTTTCCGTTGCGCCTTCGGCCTGGCTGCGGTGCTGCCGTTCATGCTGCACGCCGGACCGGCGGCGTTCCGGACCGACCGCCCGTTCCTGCATCTGTTCCGCGGGCTGCTTGGCACCACCGCGATGTTCTGCGGCTTCTATGCGATCACCCACCTGCCCCTGGCCGACGCCACCGCCATCAGCTTCGCCAACTCGCTGTTCATGATCGTGCTGGCGGTGCTGTTCCTCGGCGAGACCGTGCGCTGGCGGCGCTGGAGCGCCACGGTGGTCGGTTTCGTCGGTGTACTGGTGATGGTGGGCCCCGGCGGCCACGGCCTGGACCTGCCGGTGGTGGCCGCGCTGTTCGGCACGCTGTGCGTCGCCATGGTCTCGGTGGTGATCAAGAAACTGAGCCGGACTGAAGCACCGCTCAGCATCCTGTTCAGCTTCGGCATTGTCTCGACGGTAGCCTCGGCTGTCCCGGCCGTCATGGTCTGGCAGACCCCGACGACGCAAGAATGGATCCTGCTGCTGCTGATCGGTGCCGTCGGCACCGCCGCCCAGAGCTGCGGCATCCGCGGCTTCCGCTGCGGCGAGGCGACGGCGGTGGCGCCGTTCGACTACACGCGGCTGCTGTTCGCCGGATTGTTCGGCTACCTGCTGTTCGGCGACGTGCCGACGCCGCAGACCCTTATGGGCGCCGGCCTGATCGTCGCATCGACCCTGTACATCGCCCGCCGCGAGGCGGCACTGGGCAAGCGCCCGTCATCTCGTGGACCGGCAGCGGACTGAGAGCGTGAGTATGTATCCCAATGGGGTCTGCGCCATTGGGATACATACTCACGCTCTGAGTGCCGCTTGGTGACGCGTCCGCCATGAGGGTATGCTGGCCCGGATACGGCACGCGCCGATCGTGGGCGGGGGCAATGCGCATGACCGCCAGAACAAATCAGAACGCGTTCCGGCTGCTGAGCGCCGCCCCGGTGGGCGCCGATGCCTTCCCGCAGGGGTCGCCGGTGATGCGGCTGCACCGTTACTGGCGGTCGATCGCGCCATCGCCCGACACGCTGCCCGGCCGCCAGCACCTGGACCCCTTGGACATCGGCCCGTCGCTCATGCCCTGGATCTTCCTGTTGGACGTGATGCGGGAGGACGGCGCGGCACTCGACTACCTGTTCCGGCTGGTCGGCACCAGCAGCGTCGCCCTGGTCGGCCGCGATGCCACCGGGCAGCGCGCGAGCGCGGTGTTCGACCGGGTCGACGCCGGCTTCATGCTCGCAACCTTCGACCGCACCGTCGCCGACGCAGCCCCGACCTTCTGGATCGCCACCGTTCCGCATGACCGGATCCGCGAAGTGACCATTCACCGCGGGCTGTTTCCGCTCGCCCGCGACGGCCGGACCGTCGATATGCTGCTGTGCCTGTCGGCACCCTGGCCGGCCGGTTGAGCGACGCGGCTCGCCAGGCCACGACACCCCCTGGAACTTGCCGGCGTCGCCGTGATATTCGCGCTGACCGAACGGAGGCGGCGCGGAGGCGCTGGGAGCAGTGGCCGAGGTAGTCGGATTCGAGGTGCAGGTCCGGCGCGAGGGGCGTTGGGAGACGCTGGCGACCTACGGCGTCGGCGAGGAGGCCGAGGCGCGGACCGCGTTCGAGCACGCCCGGGTCGACGGCGGAGCCACCGGGGTGCGCCTGATCGAAGAGCAGATGGACGCGCGCGGGCTGTTCCGAAGCCGCACTCTCGGCCTTCGGTCCGCGGCGACCGGTGCGGCTCCGGCGACCCGGCCGGAGCGGCGTGCCGCGGCGGCACGGCCGGCGACGCCGTCCGCTACCGGACCCGCCCGGCCCGGTCGCGCGGCCGCCGTGCCACCGTCACCCGCCGCCACCGGCGCCTCGCGCCGGCAGAACGCCCCGCGGAGCGCCAAGCCCGGCAACACCCGGTTCTCCTTCACCGAGCTTCTCGGTTTCTTGTTCACCACGGTGCGCGAAGCCGCCGCGGCCGGTCCGGCCGCCGCCCTGCCGCCGCCGCCCGAGCCGGTCGGCCGGCGCGGCGACCTCGCCGTCTACGGGGACGAGCTCGAGCTGCCGACGGTCGATCTGTTCACCTCCGACATGATCGTCCGCGAGTTCCACAATTTCGTCGAGGCGCTGCAGACCGTCGAGAGCGCCGACCGGGCGCGCGCCAATCCGCGCTTCGTGCAGGGCATAAGCCTCTTCACCATCGGCGTGCTGTTCTCGATCGAGGAGCACATCGACATCTTCTCGCAGCGCGGCCGGACCGTGGTGCACGCCTGCCTGCGCCGTTTCATCGATCCGGTGCAGACGATCAACCACTTCGTGGAGTCGCTGGAGCGCTATCTGCGGGACGAGGAATCGGCGGTCTGGATCCGCGCCGGGTCGCGCTGTTTCCGGTTCTACCGGGACGCCGACCTGCGCAGCCTGAACCGCGAGTTCGGCGAGGCCTTCGGCGTCTACGACCGCATCGAGCGTACCGTCGGGGGCCGCGTGAAGGTCGGCATCCTGTTCACCGACATCGTCGATTCGACCGCGCTGACCGGCGCGCTCGGCGATGCGCTGGCCCAGGAGGTCGTCGACCATCACGATCAGACGGTCGAGCGGATCGCCGTCAAGTTCGGCGGCCGCAAGGTGAAGCACCTCGGCGACGGCCTGATGCTGTGCTTCGGCACCGCCCAGGCCATGGCCGGCTGTGCCGCCGCCATCGTCGACGCCATGAAAGGCCTCGCCGAGCGCCCCGAGGTGCCGCCCTACAGGGTGCGCTGCGGCGGGCATTTCGGCGAGGCGATCAGCAAGGCCGACGACTTCTTCGGCAGCACCGTGCAGTTGGCAGCCCGCGTCGCCGCGGCCGCCGCGCCGAACGAGGCGCGGGTCTGCGCGTCGATCGTCGAACAGGGCATGCCGGCGTTCCGGCGGTACGAGGACTGCGGCGCCGCCACCCTCAAGGGGTTCGAGCAGCCGATCGTGCTGGCCCGCTACCGCTGACGCCGGCGATTTGCCATCACGCCGCGGGCGGCCGAAGATCGGCGGAACGGTCAATGGCATCGAGGACGAAAGCGATGGATCTGCAGGGACAGGCGGCACTGGTCACCGGCGGCGGCGGCGGACTGGGAGCCGGGACGGCGCGGGCGCTGGCGAAGCGCGGCGCCAGGGTGGCGGTGCTGGACGTCAACGAGGCGGCGGCGCGCGCCGTGGCCGACGAGATCGGCGGCCTGGCGCTGGCCTGCGACGTCACGTCGTCCGACTCCGCCGAGGCGGCAGTCGCCCGCGCCCGCGACGCCCACGGTATCGCCCGGGTGCTGGTCAACTGCGCCGGCATCGCACCGGCCGAACGGATCGTCGGCAAGAGCGGCCCGATGCCGCTGGAGAATTTCCGCCGGGTGATCGACATCAACCTGATCGGCACCTTCAACCTGATGCGCCTCGCCGCCGCCGACATGAACGGCCTCGCCGCCGACGCCGAAGGCCAGCGCGGGGTGATCGTGTCGACCGCCAGCGTCGCCGCCTTCGAGGGCCAGATCGGGCAGGCCGCCTACGCCGCCTCGAAGGGCGCGGTGCATTCGCTGACCATCGTCGCCGCCCGCGAGTTCGCGCGCTCCGGCATCCGGGTCTGCACCATCGCCCCCGGCCTGTTCGGCACGCCGATGCTGCTCGGCATGCCGCAGGACGTGCAGGACAGCCTGGCCGCGCAGGTGCCGTTCCCGTCGCGCTTCGGTACACCCGACGAATACGCCCGGCTGGTGCTGGCGATCATCGACAACCCGATGCTGAACGGCGAGACCATCCGGCTGGACGGGGCGATCAGGATGGGCCCGCGGTAGGGCAGCCCTGATAGCGTGAGGCTGGGTTCAGACCCGCGGGTCTTCCCAGAAGCGCTGGTCCATGACCAGGGCCGGCCGCTCGCAGCCGGCCTCACCGACGACCTTGGCCGGCACCCCGGCGACGGTGGTGTTGCGTGGCACGTCGTGCAGCACCACGCTGCCGGCGCCGACACGCGAGCACTGACCGATCTCGATGTTGCCGAGGATCGTCGCATTGGCGCCGATCAGCGCACCGCGCCGGACCTTGGGGTGGCGGTCGCCTGACTCCTTGCCGGTGCCGCCGAGCGTCACGCCCTGCAGCAGCGAGACCTCGTCCTCGATCACCGCGGTGCTGCCGATCACCACACCGGTCGCATGGTCGATCATGATGCCGCGGCCGATGCGGGCGGCCGGATGGATGTCGACGCCATAGACCTCTGACGTGCGTGACTGCAGATACAGCGCCATGGCCCTGCGGGCGTTCGCCCACAGCCAGTGCGCCACCCGGTGCGCCTGCAGTGCCTGGAAGCCCTTGAAATACAGGAACGGCTCCAAATAGCTGGTGCAGGCGGGATCGCGCTCGAACACCGCCGACAGGTCGGCTCGCACCTGCTGCGCGATCTCCGGCTCGCCATGAATGGCCTGGTCGATGGTCTGCCTGAGCGACAGGCCGGTGATCGACTCCGAACCGAGCTTCTGCGACAGGTGATAGGCGAGCGCATGCTCGAGCGTGTCGTGCGCCAGAACGGTGGCGTGTAGGAAGCTCGCCAGCGCCGGCTCTTCGCGGGCGGTCTGCTCGGCGTCGGTGCGCAGGCCCTGCCAGATCGGATCGAGAGGCACCGCTGCCTTGCGGGTCCAGTTGGCTTCGGCTTCGGCCATCGGGCATCCTCCTCGCCGGGCGCGACCGGAGCGCGCCACACGGCAGCTGAACTTCAGCTTGAAAGTCAGTTTAGCGCTTTCAAGCGGGACCGGTCACCGCCGCCCTGGAACGGGTGCCGTTCCGGTGGTCGCGAAATGCGCGGCGGCACATGATCGCCCCCGGCCGATGCGGTAGGAGAACTCTTAACGTGCGGTTAATCTGTTTAACGCAGGATGTGACGTGACGGCCCGCGGCGAGGCACGGATGACGACCGACCAGACGCCGACCCTCGTATACTCGGACCCGACCCCGGCGACGGACATTGCCGTGGTGCGACGGACCTTGCGCCGGCTCACCTTCTACGTCACCGCGGTCGTGATGATCTCGATCCCGGCGCTGTTCGGCGCCGCCGGCTTCCGCGCGCTGCACGAACGCGCCGTGCTGGAGGCCTCGGTCACCGCCGAACGGCTGGTCGACTACGCGCTCGCCGCCGGATCCGACTGGACCGAGGCGCGCGGCGGCGCGCAGGGCGCGATGAACATCGTGCCGGCGGTCGGCGCCGAGATCGAGCGGACGCTGATCGGTCCCGAAGGCAAGATCCTGATCGCGCCGCTGCAGCCCGTGGACAGGCCGACGCTCACCGCAAGCGCGCCAGTCGTCGTCTACGGGCGGCGGACAGCCGAGGTGGTGGTCGCCGTCAGCCTGCGGCCGATCCTCGCCGAGACCGCACTGGTGACCCTGTTCGCCGCCCTGGTCGCGGCCGGGCTCTACCTGGTGATCGACCGGGTCGCGCTGCGGGCGCTGCGCCAGGCACTGGATCACCTGCAGTCGGCCCTGCGCGAGCGTGATCGCGCCCTTGAGGAGGGCCGGACGGCGCTGTCCCAACTGGCCCGCCAGAACGCCCGGCTGAAGACCGCCTCCGAGGAACTGGCGCGAGCCCGCGACGCCGCGCTGACCGCCGATCGCTCCAAGTCGATGTTCCTGGCGGCGATGAGCCACGAGCTTCGCACCCCGTTGAACGCCATCATCGGCTTCTCCGAGGTGATGGCGCGGCAGTTGTACGGACCGATCGGCCACGAGAAGTACCGCGACTACGCCAGCGACATCCGGGCCAGCGGCGACCATCTGCTGGCGTTGATCGACGATGTCCTGGACCTGTCGCGGGTCGAGGCCGGCAAGCTGGCGCTGCGGCGCGAGCCGCTCGGCGTGGTCGAGCAGATCACCTCATGCTGCCGGCTGATCCAGGGCCGCGCCGACGATTCCGGGATCTCCCTCCGCCTCGACGACGCGGACCAGGCCGAGGCGACGATCCTCGGCGACCGCGTGCGGTTCCGGCAGATCCTGCTGAACCTGCTGACCAACGCCGTGAAGTTCACCGATCGCGGCGGCACGGTGCGGATCGGTGTCGACCTGTCGGGCCCGCGCTCGGTGGTGATCAGGATCAGCGACACCGGCATCGGCATGTCGGAGCAGGACCTCGAGCGGGTGCTCCGGCCGTTCGAGCGTGGCGACGTGCGCACGTCCCGGCCGACCGAGGGCGCGGGCCTCGGCCTCGCGCTCAGCCGAGCCCTGGTCCGCGAGCACGACGGCACCCTGCACATTGCCAGCGCGGCGGGCAGGGGCACCACGGTGACCCTCAGCTTCCCGCGCCTGCTCGGGCGCGAAGGGATCGGCCGCGAGACGGTCGGGCAGCGCGGACAGATGTCGCTGGACGATGCCCTGCGCGACGAGGACCCCGGCGCACCCAAGGCCAATGTCGCACAGGCGGAACGCTGACCGACCGCCGGGTCCGGCGGCATCGACCATCGACGCCACCCTCACCTTGCTGTTGGCAACCGTTGCCATGCTAACTAATATCGTTCGATGGAACGGTCGGACCTCCATCGCAACTTCGGATTCCTGATCCACGATGTGGCGCGGCTGATGCGCGTCGCGTTCGACAGGCGCGGCCGCGAGCTCGGCCTGACACGTTCGCAATGGTGGGTGCTGACCGCACTCTACGCTCGCGAGGGCGTCACCCAGTCCGAGCTGGCCGCCTTCATGGAACTGGAGAAGGCGACCCTCGGCCGGCTGCTCGACCGGCTGGAGGAGAAGCAGTGGATCGAGCGCCGCCCCGACCGGATCGATCGCCGCATCAAGCGCGTGTACCTGACCGACCGGGTGCAGGGCCTGATGCGATCACTGCGGTCGATCGCCGCCGACATCCGCAACGACGCCACCACCGGGATCGACCGCGAGCGGCACGAGCAGTTCGTCGACACCCTGCTGCAGATCAAGGCCAACCTGCACGCCTTCGACGATCTGCGCGGCGCGTCCACCGAGAATCAGCGCGAGGCGGCGGATGACTGACCGGGCCGAGGCGGCCCGCGACGAGACGCCCGAGCCGAAGCCGCGTCGCGGGCGGGGCCGTCGCCTGCGGCGGCTGGTGCTGCTGGTGGTCGTGCCGCTCGTGCTGATCGCCGTCGCGTCGGCCTGGTATGCCTTCACCGGCCGCTACATCAGCACCGAAAACGCCTATGTGAAGGCCCACGTCGTCGCGATCTCCACCGACATCGACGGCCGCGTCGTCGAGGTGCTGGTGCGCAACGACCGGCGGGTGAAGGCGGGCGACGTGCTGTTCCGCCTGGACCCGGACCCTTACTGGCTGCAGCTGCAGATCGCCGACGCCAAGATCGAGACCGTGCGCAACGCGATCGAGGCGATGCGCGCCGAGTTCCGGCAGATCGAGGCGGAGATTGGTGAGGCCACCGAGACCGTGCGCTACTTCGAGCGCGAGGCCGAGCGGCAGCGGGCGCTCTCCAAGACCGGCGCCGGCACCGCCGCCCGGCTCGACGAGGCCGAGTTCGAGGTGGCGTCGGCGCGGCAGCGCGTGCGCGGCCTGCGCGAGAAGGTCCGCAAGGTCCTGGCCGAGCTAGGCGGCGACCCGGAACGCGCGCCCGAGCTGCACCCGAGGTTCCTGGAAGTGCAGGCCGAACGCGACATGGCGAACCTGCGTCTCGGCTACACCGAGGTCCGGGCGCCGACCGACGGCATCGCCACCCAGGTCCGCCTGGAGCCGGGTGAGTGGCTCGAGGAGGGCGAGCCGGCCTTCGGGCTGATCGAGGTCGACGACACCTGGATCGTGGCGAACCTCAAGGAGACCGAGCTGACGCACGTCCGCGAAGGCCAACTCGTCGAGGTTACGGTGGACGCCTATCCGGACTTGGCGTGGACCGCCCGGGTGACCTCGATCGCCCCGGCCACCGGCTCGGAGTTCGCAGTCCTGCCACCGCAGAACGCTTCCGGCAACTGGGTCAAGGTGGTGCAGCGGGTGCCGGTGCGCATCGACCTGGAGCGGGTCGAGGGCCGACCGCCGCTGCGGGCCGGCATGACCGCCGCGATCTCGATCGACACCCAGCGCGAGCGCCGCCTGGTGACCGTCGCCCGCGAAGCCATCGCCGCCTGGCGCGAGGACCGCGCCCAGGCGTCCGCAAAGTAACAGGTTACCGCGAATATCAGTTTTCGCTTGACTTCTGCGTTGATATCAACATTATGCCACTATGGCCGCACTCGAAGAACTTCCCTACGATGTCACCCCGCGGGTCCGCGACAACTGCGTCTGCCTGCACGTCCAGCGGGCGGCGCGGGCGCTGGCGCGGCGCTTCGACGACGCGCTGCGCCCGGTCGGGCTGACGCACGGGCAGTTCTCGCTGATGATGTCGCTGAACCGCCGGCAGCCGCCGCGCATCGGCGAGGTCTCGTCGCTGCTGGCGATGGACCGCACCACCCTGACCGCCAACCTGAAGCCGCTGGAGCGGCGCGGCCTGGTAACGGTCACCGTCGACGAAGCCGACCGCCGCAGCCGCCGGCTGTCGATCACCCCGGCCGGCCGCGACCTGCTGGTCAAGGCGATGCCGACCTGGGACCGCGTGCAAGGAGAGATCGAGGCGCTCATCGTGCACTCCGATCCCGACAAGCTGCGGGCCGACCTGCGCGCCCTGTCGTGACGGCAATGGTGCCGCAGGCCGCACGCCGGGATTTCCATTCCTGCGCGACTGCGCTAATCCCCGCTGCGTGGTGGCGAGAGCGCTCATGTTCCAGGGAACCGGGTCCGACGTCGGCAAGTCGCTGATCGTCGCCGGGCTGTGCCGGTTGTTCGCCCGCCGCGGGCTGGCGGTGCGACCGTTCAAGCCGCAGAACATGTCGAACAACGCCGCGGTGACCGCCGACGGCGGCGAGATCGGCCGGGCGCAGGCGCTGCAGGCGCGGGCCGCCGGCGTGGCTCCGGTCGTCGACATGAACCCGGTGCTGCTGAAACCGGAGACCGACACCGGCGCCCAGGTCGTGGTGCACGGCCGCCGCGTCGGCCATGCCCGCGCCCGCGAGTACCAGTCGCTGAAGCCGACGCTGCTGGCCGCGGTCCTGGAGAGCGCGGCACGGCTGGCCGCCGAGGCGGACCTGCTGCTGGTCGAGGGCGCCGGCAGCCCGGCCGAGATCAACCTGCGCGCCGGCGACATCGCCAACATGGGCTTCGCCGAGGCCGCCGGCGTCCCGGTGGTGCTGGTCGCCGACATCGATCGCGGCGGGGTGATCGCCGCGGTCGTCGGGACCCACGCGGTGCTCGCCGACGGCGACCGCCGGCGGGTCGTCGGATACCTGATCAACCGGTTCCGCGGCGACGCCCGGCTGTTCGACGACGGCCTGGCGGCGATCACGGCGCGCACCGGCTGGCCGAGCTTCGGCGTGGTCCCCTGGTTCGCCGACGCCGTCCGCCTGCCGGCCGAGGACGCAGTGGCGCTCGATCGCGCGGACGCTCGCCGCCGGCCGGGAGCGGCGGTGGTGATCGCGGTGCCGCGGCTGTCGCGGATCGCCAACTTCGACGACCTCGACCCGCTGCGCGCCGAACCGGCGGTCGACCTGCGGCTGATCCAACCCGGCCGGCCGCTGCCCGGCGACGCCGACCTGGTGCTGCTGCCGGGCTCCAAGTCGACGATCGGCGACCTCGAATTCCTGCGCGCCCAGGGCTGGGACATCGACATCGCCGCGCATGTGCGGCGCGGCGGACAAGTCCTGGGGCTGTGCGGCGGCTATCAGATGCTGGGGCGCATCGTGCGCGATCCCGACGGTATCGAGGGGCCGGCCGGCGAGGCGGCAGGGCTCGGCCTGCTCGACGTCGAGACGACATTGACGCCGCAGAAGACCCTGGCCCGCACGCAGGCCCGCCATCTCGCCACCGGCGAAGCGGTGAGCGGCTACGAGATCCACATCGGACGCACCGACGGCGCCGACCGCGCCCGGCCGGTCCTGGAACTGGCCGACGGCCGCCTGGAGGGTGCCGCCTCGGCGGACGGCCGCATCGCCGGTTGCTATCTGCACGGGCTGTTCGCGGCCGACGGCTTCCGCCGCGCCTGGCTCGCCGGGCTCGGCGGTTCACCGGACCCCGGCCTGGACTTCGACGCCGGCATCGACGCGGTGCTCGACCGGCTGGCCGACCATCTGCAGGACCATCTCGACGCCGATGCGTTGCTGGCGACGGCACGGCCGCTGGCGGTGCCGCGATGATCGCGCTGCTCGACGTCAGGACCCTCGCCTTCGTGGCGTCGCTGGTGTTCATGTCGATCTCCGCGATCCTGCTGCTGGTGTTCGTCACCCGCCGGGTCTATGCCGGCTTCGGCTACTGGCTGCTCTGGCAGATCGCCGCCACCGCGGGAGTGCTGGTGTTCGCGCTGCGCGGACCCGATCCGGCACCGCATTTCATGGTCCTCACGATCGGGCTGCTGCTGCTCGCCCCGGCGTTCCTGTTCCATGGCATGGTGCGGTTCTACCGGGTATATCCAGGCCGGCTGGCGGTGCTCTCGAACTACGGAATCGTGGCCGCGGCTCTGTCGGTGCACGCCTACTTCTCCTATGTCGACCCCAGCGTCGACGGCCGCCTGACTGTCTACACCGTGACCCGCACGCTGCTACTCGCGCGCTGTGCGCTGGAGCCGCTGCGCGCCGCCCACGCCCGCGGCAGCCTGTCCTATTGGGCCCTGGTGGCGATCATGGCCGCGATCGCCACCAACGAGGTGCATCATGCTTGGGTGGCCCTGCAGCCCGGCGAAGTGGTCTCGCCGTTCGACAGCGACAGCGTCCGCCGCGCCCTGGTCGCCGCCGTGGTGTCCAACGTGCTGGCGGCCTACGTCCTGCTGATGCTGAACAGCGAGCGGCTCGAGGCCGAGCTGCGGGCCGCCCGACGGGACATCGAGGTGCTGGCCCGCACCGACAGCCTGACCGGCCTTTGGAACCGCCGGCATTTCGAGGACACCGTCGAGGCCGAGATCAGGCGGGCCAGGCGCGACGGCACGCCGCTGGCGCTGCTCGCCGTCGATGCCGACCATTTCAAGCGCATCAACGACGACCATGGTCACCACGCCGGCGACGCCGTGCTGCGCGATCTGGCGCGGCTGCTGGCGTCGTCGACCCGGCCGACCGACCTGATCTGCCGCTGGGGGGGCGAGGAGTTCATGGTGCTGGCGCCGGATACCGGCTGCGACGAAGCCGCGGCCATGGCCGAGCAGGTCCGGCTGGCCGTCGCCGGCCACGACTTCGGCGCGATCGGCGGCATGACGATCAGCGTCGGCGCCGGCGAGCTGCTGCCGGACGAGAGCGCCGAGGCCTGGGTGCGGCGCGTCGATGCGGCACTCTACGATGCCAAGCAGGGCGGCCGCGACCGCGTCGCCGTCGCCGGGACGCTGAGGGCATCGGACCGCCGGTCGAGGCTGACGACAGGGTCGATGTAGGCGCCTGGAATACGTCGGCGAATCGTGCCAGCCTCGGTTCGTCCGGCCGGCGCCCGTCGGCGGGCGCGGTGCCCTCCGCACCGATCAGAACGCGGTTCAACGCGTCGACGCCCAAATTCGGGGAGGCCAGCCACGAAATTCCTTCTGGGGGAGCAATCATGAAATCTCTGGCCGCCGCCTTCGCCCTGGCCGTGATGGCCACCGCCACGGCCCACGCCGCACCGCTCAAGACCGGGGTCGACGGCACCTTCGCCCCGCACGCCATGCCGACGCTGAGCGGCGGCGTCGAGGGGTTCAACATCGACCTCGCCAATGAGATCGGCGAGCGCACCAAGCGCGGCATCATGATCGATGCCACGCAGTTCTCCGGCCTGATTCCCGGCCTGAACGCCGGCACCTACGATTTCATCGCCGCCCCGACCACGGTGACCAAGGAACGCGCCGAGAGCCTGCTGTTCACCGAGGGCTACCTGAACACCGACTACCAGTTCGTGGTGCTCAAGAGCACGCCGGAGATCAAGGACCTCGCCGAGCTCAAGGGCAAGGTGGTCGCGGTCAACCGCGGCTCGGTCTACGAGAGCTGGGCGCGCGGTCTCACCGAGAAGATCGGCTGGACGGTGGAGAGCTTCGGCACCAACACCGACGCGGTGCAGGCGATGATCGCCGGCCGCGCCCACGCCAACGTTGCCGGCAACACGGTCTCCGCCTGGGCGGTCAAGAAGAACCCGCGGATCAAGCTCTCGCTGCTGCATTCAACGGGACTGGTCTGGGCGGCGCCGGTGCGCAAGGGCGATACCGAGATGCGCAAGCTGGTCGAGAACGCCATCGAGTGCATGAAGCTCGACGGCACCATGGCGGCAATGCACGAGAAGTGGTTCGGCACCAAGCCGGCCGCCGGCTCGGCCGCCGTGACCGTGTTCCCGGGCTACGGCGTGCCGGGCATGCCGGGCTACGACCCGACGGAGCACACGCCGGCCTGCAGCTGATCCCCCGGCCGCGCGGGACGACGCCGCCCTCGGCGGCGGCGACGTCCCGCCGCTTGCCCGTCCCGATCCCCGGAGACCCGTCGTGCCCCACCCGACCGCGATGCTCGACGTCGCCGGCCTGCGCAAGAGCTACGGCGCGCTGGAGGTGCTGCGCGGCATCGACCTGACGGTGATGCCGCAGGAACTGGTGTTCGTGATCGGACCCTCGGGCTCGGGCAAGAGCACGTTGCTGCGCTGCTGCAACCGCCTGGAGGAGCCGGACGAGGGGTCGGTCCGGGTCGACGGCGTCGAGCTGCTGGACCCCAAGACCGACATCAACGCCATGCGGCGGCGCATCGGCATGGTGTTCCAGTCCTTCAACCTCTACCCGCACATGACCGTGCTCGGCAATGTCACCCTCGCCCTGCGCAAGGCACTCGGCAAGGGCCGGGCCGAGGCCCGCGAGATCGGCGAGGCGGCGCTGGCCCGGGTCGGGCTGGCCGACAAGGCGGACGCCTATCCGGCGCAGCTGTCGGGCGGTCAGCAGCAGCGCGCGGCGATCGCCCGCGCCGTCGCCCTGGAACCGAAGATCATGCTGTTCGACGAGCCGACCTCCGCTCTCGACCCGGAACTGGTCGGCAGCGTGCTGGCGGTGATGCGCGAGCTGCGCGACGCCGGCATGACGATGGTGGTGGTCAGCCACGAAATGCGGTTCGCCCGCGACGCCGCCGACCGGGTGGTGTTCATGGACGCCGGGCTGATCGTCGAGCAGGGCCCGCCAGAGCAGGTCTTCGGTGCGCCGCAGCAGGCCCGCACCCGCGCCTTCCTCGCCGACGTCGCGGCCTGAACCGGAGCCGCCGCGTGGATCGCTCCGCCATGTTCGTCGACGCCTTCCTCAATCAGGCGGTCATCGACAAATACCTGCCCGACATCCTGTGGGGCATGGTGGTCACGATCGAGGTGGCGGTCGCGGTCGTCGTCACCGGCATCGTCGCCGGGCTGGCGCTCGCCGCGCTGCGCAGCTTCCGGCTGCGGCCGGTGAACCTGCTGATCGTCGGGTTCGTCGACGTGTTCCGGGCGCTGCCGCCGCTGGTGATCATCCTGATCGCCTATTTCGGCCTGCCGAATGTGGGCCTCAGCCTGTCCGGTTTCGCGGTGCTGTGGCTGGTGCTGTCGCTGGTGCTGGCGGCTTTTGCCGAGGAGATCTTCTGGTCCGGAATCCTGGCGATCCGCAAAGGCCAGTGGGAGGCGGCGCGCTCGACCGGCCTCGACTTCCCGCAGACGCTGGTCTGGGTGATCCTGCCGCAGGCGGTGCGGATGACCGTGCCGCCGCTGACCAACCGCACCATCGCCATCACCAAGAATACCGCCCTCGGCGCCGTCATCGGCGTGCCGGAGATCCTCATGCAGGCGCAGACCGCGCAGAGCTTCTCGGGCAATGCCACGCCGCTGCTGCTGGGGGCCGTCGCCTACATCGTGCTGTTCGTGCCGGTGGTCGCGGTCGGTCGCTGGCTGGAGACCCGGTTCGCCTGGGGCCGGGCATAGGGGCCGCCGTGGAGCTCTTCCTCGACCAGTTCCTGAACATCGAGATCATGCGCCAGGCAGCGCCGCTACTGCTGCGCGGCCTCGGTATGACGGCGCTGCTGTGCGCCGTGGTGGTGCCGCTCGGCCTCGCCGCCGGCCTGGTGGTGGCGCTGGTGTGCCGCAGCCGGTACCGGGCGGTGCGCTGGCCGGCCTTCGTCCTGGTCGACTTCTTCCGGGCGGTACCGCCGCTGGTGCTGCTGATCTTCATCTATGCCGGCCTGCCCTTCGTCGGCGTCCGGCCGAGCCCGTTCGCGGCGGTGTGCTTCGCGTTCCTGCTGAACACCGGCGCCTATTACGGCGAGATCTACCGTGCCGGCATCGACAGCATCGGCCGGGGCCAGTGGGAGGCGGCGCGCTCGACCGGCCTGACCGCGGCCCAGACCCTGGCCTCCGTGGTGATCCCGCAGGCGGTCCGCAACGTCCTGCCGGACCTGGTCTCGAACACCGTCGAGGTGGTCAAGCTGACCTCGATCGCCAGCGTGGTGGCGCTACCGGAGCTGCTGTACTCGGCCGACATGGCGCGCTCGCTGACCTACAACCCGTCGCCGATCGTGGCGGCGGCCGCCATCTACCTGGCGCTGCTGTGGCCCTGCGTGCGGCTGCTCAGCCGGCTCGAGCACCGGGTGGGGCGGTAGCCGGCGCGGGCGCGGCTGGAAACACGGGGCATCGGCGCGCTATCGTCTGGCAAAGCCGTCAGACAACATCTCATAGGGAAGAACGCCATGCCCCTCTCGATCCGGCCGATCAACCCCCGCCGCGACGACTTCGTGGCCGAGGTCACCGGCGTCGACATCGCCGCCGGCGTCTCCAAGGACGTCGCCGCGCAGATCGAGGCCGCGATGGACCGCTACGCCGTGCTGGTCCTGCCCGGCCAGGACGTCACCGACGACCAGCAATACGCCTTCTCGCAGAATTTCGGCCCGATGGAGACCGCCACCGGCGACATCGCCCGGGTCGAGGACCGGCGGCTGTCGATGGACATCAACGACATCTCCAACCTCGACAGGAACGGCGAAGTGCTGGCGCGCGACGACCGCCGCCGGCTGTTCGGGCTCGGCAACATGCTGTGGCACTCCGACAGCTCGTTCAAGGCGACCCCGGCCAAGTACTCCCTGTTGTCGGCGCGGGTGATCCCGGGCGAAGGCGGCAACACCGAGTTCGCCGACATGCGCGCCGCCTGGGACGACCTGGACCCGAAGACGCAGGCCGAATGCATGGACCTGGTCGCCGAGCATAGCCAGCTGTACTCGCGCGGATCGCTCGGCTTCGTTGAATTCACCGACGACGAGCGCGCCAAATGGGCGCCGGTGCTGCAGCGCCTGGTCCGCCGCCATCCCGGCAGCGGCCGGCTGTGCCTGTATCTTGCCTCGCATGCCGGCGCCATCCAGGGCTGGCCGGTGCCGGAGGCGCGGATGTTCCTGAAGGACCTGACCGAGCACGCCACTCAGCGGGAATACGTCTACTCGCACCGCTGGCGGCAGCACGACCTGGTGATGTGGGACAACCGGGCAGTCATGCACCGGGCGCGGCGCTACGACCACACCCAGCGCCGTGACATGCACCGCACCACCGTGGCCGACAGCGCGCCGACGCTGCAACAGCCGCTCTGAGGCGGGCGGGGCGCGCCGCCCTAGCGGCGGCCGCCCCCGTCGCCGCCTCCGTTGCCGCCTCCGCCACCGACGGCACCGCCCACGGCACCGCCGACCGCCTCGCCGACACCGGCGGCAGCCGCCCCCGCCGCTTCGCCGACGCCCCCGACCGCCCCGCCCACGGCACCGCCGATGCCGCCAGAGCCGCTGTCGTCGCCACTGTCCGCAGCATCGCCGTCACCCCCGGTGCCGCCGGCGGAGCCACCGGACCCGGCCCCGGACCCTGCGCCGGCCCCCGCGTCGCCACTGCCGGAGCCGCCACTGCCGGAGCCGCCACTGCCGGAGCCGCCGCTGCCGGAGCTGCCGCTGCCGGAGCTGCCGGAGCCGCCGCTGTCGGACGTCCCGCCCGCGTCGTTGCCGGCATCCGATCCGCCGGCATCCGCGCCGGGGCCGCCTCCGGATGCGCCGCCATCGCTGCCGGCGCCGCTGCCGCCGGATGACCCGCCACCAGCGGCGTCGCCGGCGCTTCCGGAGCCGCCGCCGGGACCGTCCGGGCCGCGCCTGCTCGCCAGGACCGGCGCTCTCTGCGGCAAGCCGAACAGGTCGCCCAGCGCCTCGACGAGGCCGTAGCCGTCCGGATCGGGATCACGATCCGGCGACGGCGGGGATGCGGCCGGGCCGGAGTCCGGCCGAGCCATCGCCTGCTGCCGGGCGGCCGGCGCCGGATGCCTCGGAATCTCGATCATCGGCTCGGCGCGCAGCGGTTCGGCGCGCAGCGGTTCGGCGCGCAGCGGCTCGGCACGGGGCGGTTCGGTACTGGCAGGCTCGCTGCCGGCTGCGTCCGCACTGCCGGCCGGTGGCGGCTCGGCAGACGCGAGCCGACGCAGCAACGCCGCATCGATGGCGCCGGTCGGCTCCATGCCCACCCGGGCCTGGTAGACGCGGACGGCCTCCCGCGTTCGCGGGCCGAACAGGCCGTCGACCGGTCCGGGATCGATACCGTCGCGCAGCAGCGCGCGCTGCACGGTGATGACGCGAGGGGACGGATCCGGGCGTGGCGGCAGATCGGCGGCCGCCACCACGGTCGGCGGCTCGCCGGGCGGCCGCGCTTCCGCGACGTCGGCGGCTGTGACGGCATCGGGGCGAGGCTCTGCGGGCAAGGAGATCGGCGGCTCGGCGGGCCGCGCCGCGGCGGCCGGCAGCGACTGCGCTCCCGGGACCGCCTCCGGCCGGGCGGAGCCCGGCGCTGGCGTGTCCGGGAACGCCGTATCGGCCACGGGCGCGTCGGGCACGGGGGCTTCCGCAATCCAGGCGACGGGCCCCGAGATGCCGGGACCCGAGATGCCGGGACCGGAGGCAGGCGGCGGGGCCGGCTCGATCACCGGTCTCGGGACCGCCGGCACTGCCGGCCGTTCCGGCGGGAGCGGTCGCGGTGCCTGCTCCGGACTCGCGGCCAGGACTTCGGCCAGCGTCGGCAGCCGTGCCTGCGCCGTCTCCCGGACGATGGGCGGCCGCATGGGGACTTCCGCCACCATCGGGGGGGCGGCGGGATCGTCGCTCGGCGACAGCGCCAGCAGCGTGGCAGCGATTCCGACGGCGCCGACCACCACCACCATCAGGGCGACCCCGCCGGCCGCAGCCGGGAGCCGCAACGGCAGCGCCTCCAACCGCATCCGCCGCGGCGCCGCACGAGGCTCGTCCGCCGCCGGGTGCAATGGATCGGCGGTTACGCGGGGCTCTACGGCCGGCGGCGATGGCGCGCGGGGCTGGGCTTCGTCCAGGGGATCGGCGGGGGCACCGCCGGCCGCGGCACCGCCGGCCGGTGTGTCGGTGGCCGCCGCCTCGAAGCCTTCCAGCGAGAACCTTCCCGACTTCGTCGCCGCTTCATCCGGCCTGCGGTTTCCGACGATGGCCGCGAAATGCTCGTCCCATTCGGTGTTCCCGCGAGTCCGCTCCTGCGAACCCGGCTTGATGCGTCGCATCGCACACTCCGAGTCGGTTGTTGCGGCCGCCTTGCCGACGACCTGCCGCCCCTCTCGCCGATGCCCAGCTTCGTCACCGGACGCTTCTGGGAAACCGACCGTCGGTAGCTTGGTTCCCCCGGCGCGGCGCCTAGTCGCCGACCCGGGCGTCCCCGTCACGCCGCGAACCGCCATCGACGCGCTGCCGGTCGTCGGCACTGGCGATCGAGCCGTCGAAGCCGCTTGCCGCCGGCAGCCCGAACAGGTCGGAAAGCGCCCGGATCAGGCCGGCGAGCGGGTCGCTGCCTCGCGCCGGGCCCGGGGCGCCGTCGGCGTATTCCGTCGCGGGCGTGCGCTTCAGGTCGCGCAGCAACGCGGTGTCGGCGACGCCGTCCGGCCGCTCGCCGACGCGGCGCTGAAACGCGCGCACCGCCGCCACCGTGCGCGGCCCGGCGATCCCGTCGATCGGCCCTGGGTCGAAGCCGTGACGGCGCAGCGCACGCTGGATGTCGGCGACCAGGGGCGATACCGCCGCCCACGCCTCCGGCACGTCCGCGGCCGGCGGGAGCGACACGGCACGGCGCGGCACGCCGTCGTCGACCCGAGCGTCCGACGGGTGAAGGTTCAGCGGAACCGCATCGACGGTCCGCGCGGTGATGGCTTCGGCGGCGAAGACCGATCTCGGCGCCAGCGGCGCCACCAGCGGCGCGACGCTCTCATCCGACCACCCGAGGAGCCGGCCCGGCGCCACGATCCCGGTCTCCGTCCCGCGGGCGGAGGCCGACTGCAGCGGGAACGGCAGCAACGGCACCGCTTCGGCGGCCGCTGCCGGCGGCGTGGTGAATGTCGGACGCAACGGAGCCGGGAACTCTCGCGGCGCCGCCGCAGCCGCAACGACGGGGCCATCGGCCCCGCGACCGGCGACGGGCGGCCGCGGAGCCACGGCCGGAAGTCCCACCATCGCGACGGGATCCACCACCGGCGGCGAGCGCACCGCGCCGGCGGGAGGGAGCGGCGGCGGAACCGGTGCCGGCGGCGCGGCCGGGGACGGCTCGACCGGAGACGGCGTGACCGACGACAGGGTGACCGGGGGCGGCACGTCGGGCGGCGGCGCGACCGGCGACGGAGCGATCGGCGGCAGCACCGACGGGGCCGAGACGGGGGCATCGGCGACCGCCGGAGCCTGCACCGGGACGAACGACCCTGCGACGGTCCGCACCACGGGATCGAATTCCAGGCCGAAACGCTGCGTCAGGTAAGCCGCGGACAACCCGCAGCCGACGATGATCGCGGTGGCCACCAGGGCCGGCCCGACGACCGGCAGGTGAGCCGTCGTGCGCAGCGGTCCGTCGGCCCGCGACAGCCAGGCCGCAGCCCCCGGGCGGGCGCCGCCCGCAGGGAGGTCGGCGTCGCGGGGGGCGACGCTGCGACGCTCTGCCCGACGGGCAGCGGGTCGCCGCGGAAAATCGGGTGTGGCCGCGCCAGGCACCTTGTTGTCGCGGTTGTCGCGGTGGGGCCCTGCGTCGCGGGCCGTTCCGGGTGCGTCTCGGGCCGTTGCGGACGCGCTCGCCGCAGGGTGGAGTAGGCTAGGTCCGCCGGTCTCGGCTCCCCGCGGGGCGCCACGCGGCCGCGGAGCTCCGGTCCCGCGACCTCCGGCCTTCAGCAGCCTGCGTTTCAGCCGAGCGAGGGCCGACATCTTCTTGGGTGCGGTCTCGCCGGCTGCGACCGACGCGAAGCCATCGAACGAGATCGGCGGGAGGCCGATCGGCTCCGGGGGGACCGCACGCCCGGTGGCGATCTGGGCAGCCCAGGATTCGGCCCATCCGCCGGCCCGCGTGAGGCCGACCTCCCCGCCGGACGCCGGGACGCCGGCTGGCCGCCGGCCATCCGCAGCGGTTGGCGCCGTCGGCGTCGCCGCCGGGCCGCCTGGAGGCGGCGAGGGCGCAGAGGACGCGGGCGGAGGGGATGAGGCCGTCGAGGCCGCGGGCGCGGGCGGGGGCGCGGGCGGGGATGCCGGAAGCGGCGACGAGGGAAGCGGCAGCTCGAAGCGGTCGATCGATGCCGGCGGATCCACGGCCGCGCGGTCGCGGACGATCGCGGCGAAGCGCCGCTCCCATTCGGCGGGTGGGCCGGACTGACTGAAACTGGTGTGCTTGAGGCGTCGCATCCTGCGCGCTCCGAACCGATCGATTGGTCCGCAGCCCGGACGTCACGGTGCCCGTGGCCGTGAACCTCGGACCGTGAACCTCGCCGCGCCGCCGCGGTCTTGCCGCGCCCCTCCGCAACAACGACGATCGGATCCTTCGGTTCCGCGCGCCCCGACGGCGGCGGCGGTGACTACGACATCGGCGGCGCCTGGATCTCGCGCAGCAGCTTGCGCCGGATCTGTCCGAGATAATCCCGGTAGTCCGCGGCGCGGATGACGAAGGCGCCGGTGCCGCCGATCAGCTGCGCCTCGAAATAGTCCGCGAGGCCGTGCACCTGGTTCTCGATGGCCAGGGCATTGATCGTCGTGCCGGTCTCCAGCACCGCCGCGCGGGCCGTCACCAGCGCCTCGCCCTGGTTGTTGTAGCCGTCGCCGGAGACGTCGATGGTCTGCCGCGCGCCCTCGAAGCCGTTGCTCTCGAACAGGGCGTTGGCCGCCCGGATCGCCGACGAGATCGAGGTCGCGCCGGTCTGGATGTGGCGGGGCGAACGGTCGATGCGGTCGGCGAAGGCGGCGGCCTCGGCGGCGTTGGAGATCCGTGTCCACGGCACCACCAGCTCGTGCCGTCCGGCGCTCGCCCACTCCATCAGCGTCACCGCGATCGCCCCGACGGCGCCGTTGCCGATGGCGGCGAGCAGGTCGGGATCACGGAAGGCGTAGGCCAACCCTTCGAGCTGCAGATTGAACTCGTTGAAGTCGACGCTGGCCGAGGAATCGACCGCGAGGACCAGTTCGAGGTCCACCGGCTCGGCCCGGGCCGCCGGAATCCAGGCCAGCGCCGCGGCGAGAGCCAGGGTTGAGATCGACAGGCGCATGGCGGATCAACGCTGCGGTGGCGGGACGGCCGCCAGTCGAGCAGCCGTTTCGGGCATCGCCGAGGCAGGGTCCGGTGCCGCGTCGCTGACGGCGAGGCCGCGAATCTCGCGCAGCAGCTTGCGGCGCATGGCCGCGACGTAGGCGCCGTAGTCGTCGGCGACCTCGACGAAGGCATCGGCGCCGCCGACGACCCGGTCCTGGAAGTAGTGGTGCAGCGTCGGATGCTCGTTGAGGATCGCCAGGCCGTTGATGGTGATGCCTTGCGCCAGCGTGCTCCGGCGGGCGTCCTCGATGTTCTGGCCCTGGTTGTTCCGCCCGTCTCCGGACAGGTCGATCACCCGCCGCGTCGCCTCGAAGGGTGCCGCGGCCAGCATCGTGCCGCCGAAGGTCAGGGCGCCGGCGATCGAGGTCGCCCCGGACAGGATCGCCCGCTCGATCGTCTCGATCCGGCTCGCGACGGCGACGACGCCGGCCCGGTCGCCGACCACGGTCCACGGCACCGCCACGACCTGCTGCGCCGCGCCGGCCCATTCGATCACCGCCACCGCGATGCGTTGCGCCGGGCCGTCCGCGATCGCCCTGGCGACCTCCGGATCGCGAAAGGCGGCCGCCAGGCCGTGCACCTGCTGGGTGAACTCCTGGGCGTCGACGCTGGCGGACGAGTCGAGGGCGAGCACCAGTGCGAGGTCGACCGCCGGCCCCGCCGCCGCGGCGGGCCCGATCGCGGCAATCGAGGCCACCGCCAGCGCGACGGCGGCGGCCAGGATCCCGGCGAGGCCTCGATGCCTCATGGCGGCGGAGCCGGTCCGGCCGACGCCGGCAGCCGCGCCAACTGCTCCTGGTCGCCGCCGCGCCGGCTGACCGGGGTCTGCCCGATCTCGCGCAACAGCTTGCGCCGGATCGCCTCGGGGTAGTCGGGATAGTCGTTGGCCGCCATCACGAACGCCCCGAGCCCGCCGATCACCCGCTCGCCGAAATACTCCTCCAGGTCGGGCATCTCGTTGAGGATCACCAGGGCATTGATGATGAGGTCCTTGGCGAGGGCCGCGTCGCGCGCCAGATCGATCCGCCGGCCCTGATTCTGCACACCGTCGGAGGAGATGTCGATCACGCGGCGGGCCGCAACGAAGCCGTTGCCGGCGAACTGTGCGGCCGCGAAGTCGAGCGCGCCGGAGATCGAGGTGACCCCCTCGTCGAAGGCGCGGCGCAGCCCGCCGATCTCCGCTGCGAGCGCGGTCGCCGCCGCCGGCCCGTCGATGCGCGTCCACGGGACCTGCACGACCTGCTGGTAGCGCCCGGACCATTCCACCACCGCCACGGCGATCGACCCCAGCGGCCCGCCGCCGATCGCTTCGTGAACGGCGGAATCCCGGAATGCCTGGGCCAGGCCGCCGACCTGCAGGGCATATTCGCGGCCGTCGACGCTGTCCGACGAGTCGATCGCCAGCACCAGTTCGAGGTCGACCGGCACCTCGGCGACGGTCGCAGCCGGGCATGCCGCGGCGAGCAGCGCGATCAAGCCCGCGCCGCGCACGACCCGCTGCAGCCAGGAAATGCCGCCTCGACCCTCCATGTCTACAGACTTGCATCGGCCAACGCCTAAATCCAGCCCGCGGGCAGCCGAATGTACCGGCTGCGCGGGTGCGGGCTCGCTTGACCGTCCACCGCCGCCTGCCCCACACTCATAGGCATACGAACGACCCTCGCAGGGGGGGGCGCGGCGACAGGGACAACGCAGCCGGGGACGATGGCCGTGGCCGCCTACATCCGACCGAGCAGGTTGCAGGACGCGCTCGCCGCACTGCGCGAGCGGCCCTGGACCGTCCTGGCCGGCGGCACCGATCACTTTCCGGCGCGGGTCGAGTATGCCGGCGACGGCGCCGTGCTCGACGTCACCGCGCTGCCGGACCTGCGCGGCATCCGCTCCGAGCCGGACGGAGGGCTCGCCATCGGCGCCGCCGCCACCTGGACCGAGGTGATCCGCGCCACCCTGCCGCCGGCCTGCGACGGCCTGAAGGCCGCGGCCCGCGAGGTCGGCGGCGTGCAGATCCAGAACCGCGGCACGGTCGGCGGCAACCTCTGCAACGCCTCGCCGGCCGCCGACGGGGTGCCGGCGCTGCTGTCGCTCGACGCCGAGGTCGAGCTCGCCTCGCTGGACGGCGTGCGGCGGCTGCCGCTCCAGGAGTTCGTGCTCGGCAACCGCCGCACCGCGCGCCGTCCGGACGAGCTGCTGACCACGGTCCGCGTCCCGGCCTCCGCCCTGGACGGCACCGGCCGGTTCCTGAAACTGGGCGCCCGGCGCTACCTCGTGATCTCGATCGTCATGGTGGCCGGCACCCTGCACCGCGCCGCCGACGGCACGGTGCGGTCGGTCCGGCTGGCGGTCGGCGCCTGCTCGGCCAGTGCCCTTCGCCTGCACGAGCTGGAGGCCGACCTGGCCGGCCGGCCGCTGACCGATGCCGCCGGCGCGCTGCAGCCGCGGCACCTCGCCGGCCTCGCGCCGATCGACGACATGCGCGCCGACGCGGGCTACCGGCGCGCGGCGGCGGCCGTCCTGGTGCGGCGCTGCCTCACCGAGCTGGCGGCATGAGGGCCCGATGACGACGGCGAGCATCGTGCTGACGGTCAACGGCGTCATGCGGTCGCTGACCGTCGATCCGGGCCGCCGGCTCGCCCGGCTGCTGCGCGACGACCTCGGCCTGTCCGGCACCAAGGTCGGCTGCGACGCCGGCGACTGCGGCGCCTGCACGGTGCTGCTGGACGGCGCCCAGGCCTGCGCCTGCCTGGTGCCGGCGGCTCAGGCCGACGGGTCCTCGGTGGTCACCGTCGAGGGCCTGGCCGGGTCGGACGGCCGGCCCTCGGCCCTGCAGCGCGCCTTCCTGCGCCACGGCGCGGCCCAGTGCGGGATCTGCTCGCCGGGCATGCTGATGGCGGCGACCGATCTGCTGCGACGGGAGCAGCGACCGTCGCGCGCCCAGGTCCTGGACGCCATCGGCGGCGTGCTGTGCCGCTGCACCGGCTACCAGAAGATCGTCGAGGCGGTGCTCGACGTCGCCGGGGACGCACCCGATGCGGCACTGCCGGCGACGGGTGACGCGGTCGGCGCCCGGGTCGCCCGCCTGGACGGCGCCGGCAAGCTCGACGGCAGCGAATCCTTCGCCGACGACGAGCAGCCGGCGGGCGCGCTGTGGTTGAAGGTGCTGCGCTCGCCGCACGCCCTCGCCGACTTCACGCTCGGCGACCTCGGCGCCTGGGCAGCCGCCACGCCGGGCGTGGTCGCGGTGCTCACCGCACCCGACGTGCCCGGCCACAACAGCTTCGGCATCTACCCGACCCTGAAGGACCAGCCGGTGCTGGCCGAGGATTTCGTGCGCTACCGCGGCGAGGCGGTGGCGGCGGTGGTGGTCGAGGACCGCGCAGCGTTCGAGGCGCTCGACCTGTCCGGCTTCCCGGTCACGTGGTCGCCGCGGCCGGCGTTGGTCGGCATCGAGGCGGCGCTGGCCGACGGCGCCCTGCAGTTGCACCCCGGCTCGCCCGGCAACGTCCTGGTCCGCGGCCGGGTGGCGAGCGGCGACGTCGAGGCCGCCTTCGCCGCCGCCGACGCGGTGGTGGAGGGATCGTTCGCGACGCCGTTCGTCGAGCACGCCTACATCGAGCCCGAGGCCGGCTGGGCGCGGCCCGTCGAGGGGCCGGACGGCAGCCGCCGGATCGAGCTGCGGGTCACCACCCAGACCCCCTACATGGACCGCGACGAGGTGGCCCATGTCCTGGGCATCGCGCCGGAGCGGGTGCGGATCATCCCGTCGGCGGTCGGCGGCGGCTTCGGCGGCAAGCTCGACCAGTCGGTGCAGCTGCCGCTGGCGGTCGCGGCCTGGCGGCTCGGCCGGCCGGTCGCGGCGCTGTGGACCCGGCCGGAGAGCCTGGCGTCCTCGACCAAGCGGCACCCGGCGCGGATGCGCGCCTCGCTCGCCGCCGACCGCGCGGGCCGCATCCGCGGCTATCGCTTCCACGGCGATTTCGACACCGGCGCCTACGCCTCCTGGGGGCCGACCGTCGCCGGCCGGGTGCCGGTGCACGCGGCCGGGCCGTACCGGGTGCCGGCGGTGCTGGCGACCAGTGCCGCGGTCTACACCGACGGCCCGCCGTCCGGCGCCTTCCGCGGCTTCGGGGTGCCGCAGGCGGCGATCGCCGGCGAGGCGCTGATGGACCGCATGGCCGACCGCCTCGGCCTCGACCGGCTGGAGTTCCGGCTGCTGAACGCGCTGCGTGCCGGCGACGTCACCGCCACCGGCCAGCGCATCGACGCCTCGGTCGGCCTCGCCGCCTGCCTGGAGGCGCTGCGGCCGCACTGGCGCGGCTATCTCGACGCATGCGCGGCCGCGAATGCCGGCGGCGGGCCGACCCGCCTCGGCGCCGGCATCGGCTGCATGTGGTACGGCTGCGGCAACACCTCGATGAGCAACCCGTCGATCATGCGGCTGGGGCTGAAGCCGGACGGCTCGCTGATTCTGTACAACGGTGCGGTCGACATCGGCCAGGGCAGCTACACGATCATGGCGCAGATCGCCGCCGACGCCCTCGGCGCGCCGCTGGAGCGGATCACCCAGGTGTGCGGCGACACCGACCGCACGGCCGACGCCGGCAAGACCTCGGCGTCGCGCCAGACCTTCGTGTCCGGCAAGGCGGCGGAGCTGGCGGGACGCGACCTGCGCGCGCAGCTGCTGCGCCTCGCCAACGCCGGCGAGGATGCCGAACTGACGTTCGGCGACGGCCGGGTGCTGGTGCGCCACGACGGCCGCGAGCGGGTGATCGGGCTCGCCGGCATGCCGGCGGACGCCGCCGGCGACGTGCTGTCCGGCACCGGCACCTTCGACCCGCCGACGGCACCGCTCGACGCCGGCGGCCAGGGCACCCCCTACGCCACCTACGCCTTCGCCGCGCAGATCGCGCTGGTCGCGGTCGATCTCGAGCTGGGGACGACGCGGGTGCTGAAGATGGTCGCCGCCCATGACGTCGGCCGGGCGGTCAATCCGACCCTGGTCGAGGGCCAGATCCACGGCGGCATCGCCCAGGGCCTGGGGCTGGCGCTGATGGAGGAATACGTCCCCGGCCGCACCGAGAACCTGCACGACTACCTGATCCCGACCGCCGGCGACATGCCACAGATCACCTGCATCCTGGTCGAGGATCCCGAGCCGCTCGGCCCCTATGGCGCCAAGGGCATCGGCGAGCCGGCCCTGGTGCCGACCGCCCCCGCCATCCTCGGCGCCATCCGCCACGCCACCGGCGCCGACATCACCCGCGTGCCGGCGCTGCCGCACCGGGTGCTGGCGGCGATCCGCGAGCAGGCAGCCGAATGAGCGAGCCAGCGACCGAGAGCGAAGCCGGGAGCACCGGCGACCCAGCTACCGGCGACATCGTGCGCTGCGACGCCTGCCCGGTGCTGTGCCGGATCCGCCGCGGCAAGGCCGGCGCCTGCGATCGCTATGCCAACCGCGACGGCGAGCTGGTGCGCCTCGACCCGCTGGTGGTGACCGAGCGCGTGGCATCGCGCGACGGCGCGGTGGTGCCGTTCCTCGACGCCGGCGGCTGGGACGGCCGGCTGGTGGCGCCCGCCCCCGTGTTCGTCACCGGCATCGGCTCCGGCACCACCTACCCGGACTACAAGCCGGCCCCCTTCATCGTCGCCACGCAGTGGCAGGGCGTCGACACCGTCACCGTGGTGACCGAGGGGATCTTCAGCTACTGCGGCGTCAAGGTGAAGATCGACACCGACCGGCATCTCGGCCCCGAGCAGGCGGCGGTGCGGGTCGACGGCGAGCCGGTCGGCCACGTCACCACCGCCGAATACGGCTCGCAGATGCTGTCGCTCGGTGGCGTGCGCCACCTGGTCGGCGGCTCCAAGCGCGAGGGCACGGTCACCTGCGCCACCCTGCTGGCGCTGTGCAACGGCGAGGCGGTGGACCTGGCCATCGACGGCGGCTCGACCGTCACCGTGCAGGCCGGCCGGCCGCCGGTGGTCGACGGCGAGCGGGAGGAGCGCATGCGGGTCGGCTGCGGCTCCGCCACCATCGGCATCTTCGCCAGGCAATGGCTCGGCCACGCCGACGAGGTGATCGTGGTCGACGACCACATCACCGGGGTGCTGAGCGAGCACCAGGCCGGGCGCTTCCTCGACATGCGCCCGGGCGGCATCCGGGTGCGCGGCCGCAAGTCCACGCCGGGCCGCTACTTCCAGGTGGCGGAGCCGGGCTCCGGCTGGGGCGGCACCGACGTCACCGACCCCCTGGCCATCATCGAGAGGGTCGACCCCAAGACAGCCTGGCCGGGCGAGCGGGTGCTGATGGTGTCGACCACCGGGGAGGACTCGGCATATTTCGAGCTCGACGAGCAGTTGCGCTTCGTGGCTCGGCCGATGCCGGCGCCGCTGCAGGTCGTCGTCGACCGCATCGGCGAGAACTGCGAGCCCGCACTCTGCACCGTGCTGTTCATGGGCGGGGCCGGCGGCAGCCTGCGCGCCGGGGTGACCGAGAACCCGGTGCGGCTGACCCGGGCGGTGCAGGCGATGACCGCGCGGGTCACCTGCGGCGGCGCGCCGGCCTATGTCTGGCCGGGCGGCGGCATCACCCTGATGGTCGACGTCACCCGGCTGCCGCCGGGGGCGTTCGGCTACGTGCCGACGCCGGCGCTGGTGGCACCGATCGAGTTCACCCTGCCGCGCGCAGACTACGAAGCACTCGGCGGCCACATGGACTCGGTGCGGGAGCTGGAGGCGGTGCTGGCCGCGCATCCGGAGCTGCGACGCGAGCCGGGCCGGGCCGACAACCCGTGGCCCTATGACGTTTCGAGGAAACGGTGAGGCGAACCCCCGCCCGGCCCTTCGTGGCCCCGCTCACGCGGGGCACCTCAGGGCGACAGAAAAGGGAGGAGCAGCGCCGCACCTCTCCCCACCCTGTCGCCCTGAGGTGCCCGTCGCGTAGCGGCGGGCCACGAAGGGCCGCCCGCCGCACGTGACCGGTCTCACGGCGAGCCTTCCCGATGGCCGCCTGCACCTGCAGGAAGGCCCGATCGACCTGGTGATCGGCGCCGACGGCCCGCCCGAGGCCGTGCAGCGCGCCCATGCCGCCGCCATTCGGAGCTTCGACGGGCTGCTGGCCGGGCTGGTCGCCGAGCTGCCGCTGCTGCGCGCACCGGCCGGCGCCACCCCGGCGGCGGTCAGCGGGCCGGTGGCCCGCCGCATGGTCGCCGCCGTGCATCCGCACCGGGGCGTCTTCGTCACGCCGATGGCGGCGGTCGCCGGCGCCGTCGCCGACCACGTCCTGGCGCAGATGCTCGCCGCCGCGCCGGGGCTGGCGAGGGCCTGGGTCAACGACGGCGGCGACGTCGCCTTCCACCTCACCCCCGGCACCAGCTTCGCGCTCGGCCTGGTTCCCAACCTCGCCGCCCCGGCACTCGCCGGCACCGCCACCATCGGCTTCGACGAACCGGTGCGCGGGGCCGCGACCAGCGGCCGCGGTGGCCGCTCGCTGTCATTCGGCATCGCCGACGCGGTGACGGTGCTGGCCGCCAGCGCCGCCGCGGCCGACACTGCCGCCACCCTGATCGCCAACGCCGTCGACCTGCCGGGACATCCGGCGATCCGGCGCGGCCCAGCAAGCGACGAGGATCCCGACAGCGACCTCGGCGACCGGCTGGTGGTGCTGGAGGTCGGCCGGTTGCGGGACTTCGAGGTCGCCGCCGCGCTCGACCGCGGTTCGGCCGAGGCCGGTCGAATGCGCGCCGCCGGCCATGTTCATGCCACCGCCCTGGCGCTCCGCGGGCAGTGGCGGGTGAGCGGCGATGCCGGACGGATCCTGGCTATAGGACAGGCGTCAGATCCGTCTTCGTGAAGTCGGCGCCCTTGAACAGCAACGGAGCCGAATGCATTGCCGCCACGGCGTAGGCGGCACAGTCGCCGAAGTTCAGGCCGGCCGGGTGCCGCCCCTTGCCGAAGCGCAAAAACGCTTCGCGGGCTCGTACAGCCTGGGCAGCGTCAAAGGGGACGACCTCCATGCCCGCCGAGGCCAGCAACTCGTCGAGGGGACCCCAGGCGGCCGGACCATCCAGCGACCGGGCAAGCACCATCGCCGCCTCAAGGGACGAGACGGCGGATACCAGGCATCGATCCGCCTCCGCCAACGCATCGACGAAAGCCTCGGCCTCGGGTTCCAACCGCAGGATCGCGACGATCGCCGAGGTATCGACGGCGATCACTTCGGCAGGCCATGCTCGTCGTACAGGTCCTCATCGGAGAACGGCGGCGTCCCGGCAAGCATCGCGGCGCTGCGTTCGGCGATCGCGAGCAGCCGGCGGCGCTTGGCCTCCCGGTCCGGGGCGGCCGGCCGGCGCCGAACGCCATCGGCGATGAACTCGGCGCCAGCCTCTTCCAGCGCTTCCTGGATCGCCTTCACCGACCCCTCCGCGACCTGAACGGTCGCCTCACTCGCTTCGAGCCGCCGGATCGTGGTGACCGACAGCTGCGTGCGGCGGGCAAGCTCGCCCTGCGGAATTCGCAGAAGCGCCCGTGCGGCCCGGATCTGTTCCGATGTGATCATGGCTGAAAGATATCATCCATGGCCGCATTCGATCAACCGCGCCGCCCCGGCACATTCAGCACGGCACCGAGGCCTCAGGCGGCGCGGCCGAGGGTGTAGTGCTGATCGTCCGCAGCGCCATGGCCACGCCGGATCGTGACCCGCACCCGCCCGGTCCCGGTCGTCAGATGCATGGCGATGATGTCCCGTGCTCCCGCATAGGCGACCCCCGGCGCGCTGGTCGCCAGCGTCTCGGCGACATGTATCCGGATCAGCTTTTCCAGGTAGTCGCCCATGCCCTGGGCGTCGTTCTCGATGCGCGACAATGTCGACGGGTTCATGCCCACCGCCTTGGCGAAGGCGGTGGCCGTCATCCCGCACGCCTTGCGCAGGCCCCGCACGTCCGCGGCCTGCAGCCGGACCGGGATCAGGACCCGCGCCAGGGCAACCGCCGCGGTCAACTCATCCGCATTCGGAAACGTGTATATCTCCTCGCCATCCTCGTCGGTCTCGCAGAACACGGCGTCGACCAGGGTGACAGGCATGCCAAAGAGAGCGTCGTCGTCGAAGCAGTGGATCAGGCTATCGCGGGCGATCGTCATCAAGCTGCTACCCTCCCCATCACCTGGTGTCGATCACCGTGACGACCAGCATCGCCGTCGGGTCCGAGGGATCGAGGACGGCGCGCAGTCGCCGACCGTCGACATCGAAACCTTCGACAAGCCAGAGATCCCCACCCGAGCGGACATGCACATCCGTGCCTCTGACTTGACCATTCGTCAAGATCTTCTTGACATCCCTGTGCGTCACGTCTCGCTCCCGCATCCGTTCCAGCGCGTGCCGGCTGTAGCGGATCTCGGCGTTCGCGCGGACCAGAACTCGCAGACGATGCGTCAGTGCTGACAGCGATGGCACCCCCGCGTCTCCGGTTCTGAAGCCGCCCCCATGAGCGGCGTACGCACCGGCGATGGAACACGCAGGGCGATTTCTGACCGATCCGCCCCTGCACGCCGCATTCGGCGCAAGCGCCGCGGCCTCGGGCGGGTCGCGACGCCCCTCGCCCGTGACGCCCTCCGCGTAGTCCTGTATAACGCCGCCTATGACGACGACCCGAAAGATCCCCCGCCCCGTGCTGCTGTGCATCATGGACGGCTGGGGCCAGCGCGACGCCAGCGACAGCAACGCGGTCGTGCTCGCGCACACGCCGGTGTTCGACCGCCTGCGCCGGCGCTGGCCGGCCGGGCTGATGAACGCCTCGGAGGAGCATGTCGGCCTGCCGAAGGGCCAGATGGGCAATTCCGAGGTCGGGCACATGAATCTCGGCGCCGGCCGGGTGGTGTTCCAGGACCTGCCGCGCATCGACAACGCCATCGCCGACGGCTCGATCGAGCGGCAGCCGGCGATCGCGAAAATCGTCGACGCGCTAAAGGCCAGCGGGGGCACCTGCCACCTCATGGGGCTGGTGTCGACCGGCGGCGTGCACAGCCACCAGCGTCAGGTGGCGGCCCTCGCCCGCCTGATCGCGGCGCGCGGCGTGCCGGTCGTGGTGCATGCCTTCACCGATGGCCGCGACTGCCCGCCGAAGAGCGGCGCCGAGCAGCTGCGGGCGTTCGCCGCCGATCTCGGCGGGTCGGCGCGGATCGCCAGCGTCACCGGCCGGTTCTTCGCCATGGACCGCGACAAGCGCTGGGAGCGCGTCGAGGCGGCCTGGCGGGCGGTCGTAATGGCCGAGGCCGACCACCGCGCCGACGACGCGGGGGCGGCGATCGAGACGGCCTACGCCCGCGGCGAGACCGACGAGTTCGTGGCGCCGACACTGATCGGCGGCGGCGCTCCGATCCGCGACGGCGACGGCATCGTCATGGCGAATTTCCGCGCCGACCGCGCCCGGGAGATCCTGGATGCGATGCTCGATCCCGGCTTCGAGGGTTTCGCGCGACCGCGCACCCCGAAGCTCGCGGTCGCCGCCGGCATGGTCGAGTATTCGAGCGCGCTGGCCCGCCGCATGATCGCAATCTTCCCGCCGCAGGACCTCGCCGACACCCTTGGCGAGGTGGTCGCCAAGGCCGGACGCCGGCAGCTGCGTATCGCCGAGACCGAGAAGTACCCGCACGTCACCTTCTTCCTGAACGGCGGCCGCGAGGAAGTGTTCGACGGCGAGGATCGCATCATGGTGCCGTCGCCCAAGGTGAGGACCTACGACCTGCAGCCGGAGATGTCGGCGCCGGAGGTCTGCGACAGGCTGGTCGCGGCGATCGGTTCCGGCACCTACGACCTGATCGTCGCCAACTTCGCCAACCCCGACATGGTCGGCCACACCGGCAGCTTGGCCGCGGCGATCAAGGCGGTGGAGGCCGTCGACGCCTGCGTCGGCCGCGTCGCCGAGGCGATCGAGGCGGCCGGCGGCGTCATGTTCCTGACCGCCGACCACGGCAACTGCGAGACCATGGTCGACCCCGAGACCGGCGGCCCGCACACCGCGCACACCACCAACCTGGTGCCGACCGTGTTGGTCGGCGCCCCGGCGGGCGTGACCGGGCTGCGCACCGGCAAGCTGGCCGACGTGGCGCCGACGCTGCTGACGCTGATGGGCATCACGCCACCCGCGGCGATGACCGGCACGCCTTTGCTGGTGACCGCCGATGCGGCGGCGCGCGACGACCACGCCGCCGAATAGCGCCGGCCGCGTCGCGGCGCTGGCGATCGCCGTGGCGGTCGCCGCCGGGACAGTGCGCGCGCAGACCGTCCAGAACCCGGGCCGGGCCGGCCAGGAGCTGCGGCGCATCGAGGAGGATCTGGCGAGCGGCCGATCGACCAAGGCGCAGCTCGACCGGCTGGCCCGCGAGCTCGGGCGCGAGATCGAGCGCCTGCGCAGCGAGATGGCGGAGACCGCAACCCGTCAGCAGCAGGCCGAGGATTCGGTGGCCGAGGTCGAAACATCGCTCGCCGAGCTGCGCCACGAATCCCAGGAGAAGCGGGCCGTCCTGGCCGGGCGGGAGCAGGAGTTGGGACATCTCGTCGGTGCGCTGCAGCGGCTGGCCCGGCGGCCGCCGGAGGCACTGCTGCTGATGGGACGGCCGCCGCTGGAGACCGTGCGCACCGGCATATTGCTGGAATCGGCGATCCCGCAGATCAATGCCGAGGCAGAGCGGCTGAAAGCCGAGCTGGCGGCGCTGACCGAGATCGAGGGCCGGATCCGCGAGCAGCGCCGCCGCCTCGACGCCGCCACCGCCCGCCTGGATCACGACCGGGGGCGACTGGCGGCGCTGGCCGCCGAGAAGAGCGAGTTGCTGGCAGCCACCGAATCGCGCGCCGCCGGCACTGCCGAGCGCGTGCGCGCGCTCGCAGATTCGGCGCGCTCGCTGCGCGAGCTGCTGGCGGGGCTGGAGGCGCAGCGGGCTCGCGAGCGCACCGAGCAGGAGCGCATGGCGTCTCTCGTCCGCCCCCCGGAGCCCGCGCCGCCGCCGCCGGTCGAGAGCATGGCGCCGGCCGAACCGTCACCGGCCGGCCCTGCCGCGACTGCGGTGCCGCTTCCCACGGCCCGCCCGGCGCGGCCGGACGCGGCCCCGGGCGCCCGGCCAGCCGATCCCGCGCCGGCCTCGCTGCTGGCGTTGCTGCCGGCCGCACCGCCGATCACCACCGCCAAGGGGACGCTGATCCGGCCGGCCACCGGGTCGGTGATCAGGCGCTTCGGGCAACGCGACCCGGACGGGTTGCGCAACCGCGGCATCGTGATCGCCGCCCGCGATGGCGCCGCAGTGCTCGCTCCCTACGACGGAAGCGTGATCTATGCCGGGCCCTTCGAGGGATTCGGCCTTATTTTGATCATTGAACACGGCCAGGGATATCATACCCTGCTCGCAGGACTCGGCCGGATCGGGCTGCGGGTCGGCCAGCGTGTTCTCGCCGGGGAGCCGGTGGGCAGCATGCGGCCGCGGCAGGCCGGCGGGGGTGGCGGCGGTTCCGAATTGTATGTCGAGCTTCGCCACAATGGTGACCCGATTGACCCGCTACCGTGGATGTCGGGACTGACCGGAAAGGCCAAAGGATGACCACCACCGAGACCCGCACCCCCTTCCTGCGCCGGCGGCTTACCCGTCGCCTGGGCGCTACCGCCGCGGTGGTAGCGCTTCTCGGCGGCTTGGCCATCGCCGGCTCCGGACAACCCGACGCGCAAACCAATTCGTCGGAGACCTACCGCCAACTCAATCTGTTCGGCGCGGTGTTCGAGCGCGTGCGCGCCAACTATGTCGAGGAGGTCGGCGAGGAGAAGCTGTTCGAGGCCGCCATCAACGGCATGCTGGCGTCGCTCGACCCGCATTCATCCTTCCTGAACGCCAAGAATTACCGTGACATGCAGGTGCAGACCCGCGGCGAGTTCGGCGGCCTCGGCATCGAGGTCACCATGGAGAACGGCCTGGTCAAGGTGGTCTCGCCGATCGACGACACGCCGGCCGCCAAGGCCGGCCTGCAGCCGGGCGACCTGATCAGCCACCTCGACGGCGAAGCGGTGATGGGCCTGGCGCTGTCCGAAGCGGTCGAGAAGATGCGCGGCAAGGTCGGCTCGGCCATCACGCTCACCATCCGCCGTGGCGAGCAGGAGGCGTTCGACGTCAAGCTGGAACGCGCCATCATCACCATCAAGTCGGTCCGCCACCGGCCGATCGGCGACATCGGCTACATCCGGATCACCACCTTCAACGAGCAGTCGACCGCCGGCCTGCAACAGGCCGTGGCCGACCTGAAGGGCAAGCTCGGCGACCGTCTGCACGGCTTCGTCATCGACCTGCGCAACAACCCGGGCGGCCTGCTAGACCAGGCGATCTCGGTGTCGGACGCCTTCCTGGAACGCGGGGAGATCGTGTCGACCCGCGGCCGCGGCGAGGAGAACTCCAGCCGCGCCAACGCCGGGCCGGGCGACGTCACCGGCGGCGCGCCGCTGGTGGTGCTGATCAACGGCGGTTCCGCCTCGGCCTCCGAGATCGTGGCCGGCGCCCTGCAGGACCACCGCCGGGCGATCGTGCTCGGCACCCAGTCCTTCGGCAAGGGCTCGGTGCAGACCATCATCCCGCTGCAGGGCTACGGGGCGATGCGCCTCACCACGGCCCGCTACTACACGCCGTCGGGCCGCTCGATCCAGGCCAAGGGCATCACCCCGGACATCATGGTGGAGCCGGCGAAGATCGAGAAGATCGACCAGCAGCGCGGCCGCCGCGAGTCCGATCTGCGCGGCGCGCTCGCCAACCCCGATGGCGCCACGCCGCCTGCGGCCCAGCCGCCGGCCGGCGCACCGCCGGCCGTCGCCCCGAAGGTGATCACGCCGCAGGGCGGCGACTCATCGATCGGCCCCGGGACCAGCAACCCTGAGGAGGTCGAGGATTACCAGCTCGCCCGGGCGATCGACCTGCTGCGGGGCATCCACCTGTACCAGGCACGCGTGGTGAATTGAGGCGTCGTAGCCGGCCGTGAAACTGCCTTCGATACGGCTTCCATTCCCGAAGAAGCGTCCGACGACGGCAGGTCCGGAAGACGCCGACCCGCTCGCTGACGCGCCGCCGGACAGACCGTCCGGCGGCGGTCGGCTTTCCGGTATGTTGGCATCGATCGGCACCGCCGCGCTGGCGGTGCTGGTGATCGGCGGCATGGGCGCCCTGGTCGGGTGGCTGCTGGTCAACGCCGAGACCACCGAGGCGAGGCGCATGCTGATGCGACCGCAGCTGACGGTGCCGATCCTGGCCGACGGCGAGGCGCCGGAGCCGAACAGCTCGGAGCGCTCGTCGGCGATGGCCGCCAACGCCGCGGCGCCGGGCAACCTCGCAGAGGCGCCTCCCGGATCGACCGGCGGGGATGCCGCGGCGCGTCCAGCGGCCGCCCCGGATCCCGCACCGGCCGACGGTGTTCGGCTGGCCGAGGTCGACCCGGCGCTGCTGCAGATCAAGGACAAGGCGAAGCTGCCGATCATCGGCACCGACGGCCGGCAGCCCTGGTCGACCTACGGCCGGCCGTTCAACCTGGACGACGCGCGGCCGCGGATCGCCGTGATCGTGGTCGGGCTGGGTCTCGGGCGGCAGGTCACCGAACGCGCCATCACCGGCCTGCCCGGTGCCGTCAGCCTCAGCTTCTCGCCTTATGCACGCGACATCGACGCCTTGATGGCGCGGGCGCGCCGGGCCGGGCACGAGACCCTGGTCGACCTGCCGATGGAGCCGCTGGACTTTCCGCGCGACGATCCCGGCCCCTCCACCCTGCTGACCTCGCTGTCGCTGGTCGACAACCTCAACCGGCTGGAATGGGTGCTCGGCCGGGCGCCCGGCTATGTCGGCGTGACGACCTGGATGGGCTCGCAGTTCACCACCGTCGAGGACGCCCTGATGCCGGTGCTCGAGGGCCTGAAGGAGCGCGGCCTGATGCTCGTGGACAGCCGCGCCACCTCGCGCAGCATCGCCACCGAGCTGTCCTCGTCGATCCAGTTGCCGCGCGCGTTCAACAACGTGTTCGTGGACGGGGTTCCGTCGGTGGACGGCATCGACCGGGCCCTCGCCGGGCTGGAGTCGATCGCCCGCCAGCAGCGCTACGCCGTCGGCATCGCCCGGCCGCTGCCGGTGACCCTGGACCGGCTGGCGAAGTGGGCGGCCACGCTCGACGGCAAGGGCATCGCATTGGCACCGGTAACCGCGGTCGCCGACCGCCAACGGCTTCGATAGAGAGAGACCATGGTCGACCGCGATGCGCTGCCCTACCGCCCCTGCGTCGGGGTGATGCTGTTCGACGGTGACGGCCGGGTCTTCGTCGGCCGCCGGATCGACACGCCCGACGCGTGGCAGATGCCGCAGGGCGGGATCGACGATGGAGAGACCCCGGAAGCGGCGGCGCTGCGCGAACTGGAGGAGGAGATCGGCACCGCCAACGCCTCGATCGAGGCCGCCACCGCCGGCTGGCTGACCTACGACCTGCCCGATCATCTGGTCGGCAAGGTCTGGGGCGGACGCTGGCGCGGCCAGCGGCAGAAATGGTTCGCCTGCCGCTTCCACGGCGACGACGGCGACATCCGGCTGGAGACCCGGCACCCCGAGTTCGACGCCTGGCGCTGGGTCGCGATCGGCGAGCTGACGGCGTTGATCGTGCCGTTCAAGCGCGCGATCTACGCCGCCGTGGTCGACGAGCTCGGGCCGGCAGTGCGTGACCGGGTAAGGATTCGTTAGGCAGCAAGGCATTTATATTGCCCCGCTTGCGGCGTACAGTAGCCGTTGCCGTCAGGGGGGAAGCAGACGCATGCGGGGCATCAACCTGCCTCAGACCTTCGAGCGGAGGGGGACGACCGTCCCGTTCCACCAGAAGGACTTTGCCCACACGCGGGTGCGCGAATATTTCCTCGGCGAGGATCGCATCCTCGAGGCCGCGATCCCGAACTATTCCGGCGGCCGGCGCGGCGAGCTGGTCGTGGTCCCGTGGGAGCAGCTCACCAGCCTGGCTCCGCTGGAACAGCGCGACCAGCGGGTGCATGAGCGGATCCTGCACACCCGCACCACCCGCGACCTCGATCCGCTCAACATCCGAGAGATCTGCCTGCGGGCCGACGCCGAATTGAGCGGCGACCCCTCGGTGCGCGAGGCGGCCCGGCTCGCCGTCGAACGCGACGAGCAGGACCGCGCGATGGTCCGGCTGTCCTGCATCGCCCAGCTCACCCGGGAATGCGGCATCGCCAAGGGCGACGCGCTGATGGCGCGCACCAACACCCGCACGCTCATGGACCTGATGCAGGGCGAGGGCGGCCGGTCGCGCATCGACCTCGACCTGCTGATCGAGCGCGTGATGCTGTTCGCGGCCGAGCGCAGCAAGTCAACGGTGGTCGACGCCAAGGGCTATCTCGACCCGCTGGTCGGCATGCTGACGCCGTTCGGCAACGTCACCGTCAAAGGCGAGGACAAGGACAACGGCTACCTGTACCTCCAGCACGTCCGGCTGCTGCATTTCCGCAGCGAGGTGGCCGGCTATCGCGGCCAGGTGCGCGAGGAGCTGGAGCACCTGGTCGGCCTGATCGTCGACGCCGCCGACGAGAGCATCCGCTACGTGAACGAGCGCCTGGCGACGCTGAACGAGCTGCTCGGCGGGCTCGCCGACCTGTTCGACCAGAACATGACGGGCATCGACCGCCTGGAGGGCCTGCGACACGACGTGGCCTATGGCCTGGACGGCTGGGACGACATGATCTCGCTGTGGCGCGACGCCTATGTCGGCCGCGCGGCGATCGGCGGCGACCGGGCGATCGAGCGCGCCATCCAGCGCATCGCCGGCTTCGCCCCGCGCATTCCGGTCAAGGAGATCTATCCCGACCACGAAGTCGTCAAGAAGGGCTCGAAATACGAGCAGGCGCGGGTCCGCATGGTCAGCCAACTGCACAGCTGGGAGGACGACCAGCTGGATTCCGAGCTGCACTCGCGCGTCGAGGAAGGCCGCAAGCGTGCGCCGCACACCCGCATGGTGCAGATGAACGCCGCCGGTACGGATGCCGACCCGATCCGCGACGCGCCGGCCGCATCGAAGCCGAGGAGCTGACCGGCGGGCCATTGCGTCATGCGCTCCAGCGACCGGCGTCGGTGACCGTGGTCTTGTCGCATTATTGTGACTGTCACCGCAACGAAGCGGATTGTTCGATGTCACACTTGTGATACCTTCTGCCGTCCATGGACGTTCGAATTCGATGATCGCGCGACGCCGGACTTCCTGGCGCTGCCGGAGGACATGCAGGCAAGGATCGTCCGGATCGGCCGCCTGCTGGTGGACCATGGTCCGCAGCACGTCGGCATGCCGCACGTCCGGCCGATCGGCGACAAGCTGTGGGAGATCCGCGCGACCGGCAGGGACGGGATCGCCAGGGCCTTCTACATGACCGCCAGCGACCGCCGGATCATCGTGGTCCACGCCATCGTGAAGAAGGCGCAGAAGACGCCACCGCGGGAGATCGCCGTCGCACGGGAGCGAATGAAGCGATACACCTAACCGACGATTGGGATTGGCAACATGACACAGGATGTAGCGCGAAACGCAACCCTTGAGCAGCTCCATGAAATGCTGCTGCCGAACCCGGCCTACCGGCGCGAGTACGAGGCGCTGGACCTGGAGTTCAAGGTGGCTGACGCGATGATCAGGGCGCGCAAGAAGGCTGGCCTGACACAGGCCGAGCTCGCCGAGCGCATGGGAACGTCCAGAACCGCGGTGGTGCGTCTGGAGGGGGGCCGGAAGCTTCCGACGCTGGAGACGATCCGGCGCGTGGCGAGGGCGACCGGCCAGCGTATCCGCCTCGACGTCGCCTGATCGCCCTTTTCGTCCAGAATGAAGGCCCCTGCCGAGTTCCGGCTACTTGCGGATCCAGCGCCCTGCCGCGTCCATGACGAAGGTTCCCGCCGCCGCCCGGCCGATGAGCTTCTGGCCGGCGAGCGCCTCGACCTGCTCGCGCGGCACGCCGTTCTGCTTGCCGACGGCCTCGTAGGCGGCGCGGCGCTCGGCGTTGACCTGGGCGACCAGGGCGCGGGCGTCGGCGGGGGCGGCGGCGTCGACCAAGCCGAGATAGCCGTCACGGCGCTCGCCGATCCAGCCCTGCGCCTTGGCGGCGTCGAGGTCGAGCGCCAGCGCCGGCAGCGCGCCGAGCATTGCGGCGGCCGCCATCCCGGCCAGCCCCAGCGCGAACGACCGCCGGGTGAAGCTTCGCGAACCCGCAGGCATCGCCGTCTCCTCAGAAAAGCTTCTTGTCGGTCTCGAACAGCTGCTCAAGGTCGCGCTCGACCTTGATGCGGACCTCCTGCTCGATCTTGATGTTCAGGTTGATGGTGATCGGCTCGGTCGGCGCCTGCAGCCGCACCGTCGGCTCGCAGGCGGCTGCGGCGAGCAGGATCGCCGCCCCGAGCAGTGCCCGGCTAGCCGCCACCGCCGGTCGTCGCCTGCAGGCGGCGCTGGATGACGTCGGTGAGGCCGAGACTGCGGCGCAAATTGGCGAACAGCTGGTCGAGGGCGCCGGTGAGGGTGACGTTGAGCGCGATCGGGTGGCCGTCATACAGATCCGGATTGGCACCGCGCAGCCTGAGTTTCACGTCAAACGGCTCCCCCGGGCGGCCATCGGCCTCGACCTCGAAGGACTCGTAGACGAAGTTGCGAATCGCGTCGAGCAGCAGGCTAACCTGCGCGCTCGGATCCTGCAACGCGGGTGCCCCGGGATCGGGCCGGTAGTGCAGCGTGCCGCCGCCGGTATCGGCCGTCAGCCTTGCCTGGCGAACCGCCAGGCCGGTCTCCGGATCCCACAGCAGCGGCAGCCAGCCCGACAGGGTGCCGGTCGCCGCCAGGCCGTCGAGTCCGACCGCCTCCGCCAGCCGCGCGGCATCCACCCCCTCGACGGTCAGCACCACCGGCACCGGCCGCTTGCCGTCCAGCGGGATCGCCACGTCGGCCGCCGTCACCCGGCCGTCGGCGAAAGACGCCGCGACGGTCTCCAGCCGCAGGATGCCCGGCGGCTCCAGCCGGAAGCGGATGCGCGGCGCCACGATCGGAATGCCGACATCGACCGCTTTCGCCGACACCGTCTGGCCCGGCGGCGTGGTCAGCGGGTCGAGATGCGTCAGCGCCACCGAGCCGGCGAGGCCGGTGACCGTCCCCAGCGATCCCGAGAAGCCGAGATCGGCCAGCACCAGGGTGAGCGGGTCGTCCGGCGGCACCGCCTCGCCCGGCCAGCGCACCCGCCCGGCGAGCGACACCTCGCCGGAAGCGTCGCGGAACATCGCGGCGGCGGCCGGTGACAGGTCGGCCGGCTGCAGGCCTCCGGGCACGAAGCGGATCGGGAACAGCTTCAACCGCGCCTCGCCGCGCCCGGCCGAGGGCAGGTGATGCCCTTCGGCGTCAAGCACGAAGGCGCCGTCGGCACCGCGCAGCGTCATGCGGAAGGCGAGGCGGTCCGGCGACGCTGCGGTGCCGGCGCCGCGTGCCGAGCCCTCCAGCGACAGCGGCGTGAAACGGGCCAGCCGTGCCTTGTCGGCGACCCGGCTGGCGCGCAGGTCCACACGCTGCAGCCGGACGCCGTCGGCCCCGAGATCCGCGCGCAGGTCGGCCGCCAGCCCCTCGAGGGTCACGCCGGTCGGCGTCACCTCCGCCGAGCCGCCGGCGAGTCGCGCCCGCAGCTGCCCGGATCCCGCCTCCGGATCAAGGGTCGCCTCGGCGGTCAGCCGCATCGGCTGCAGGGCGAACCCCCAGGCGCCGGGCCGCGCCGACGCGAGGCGCAGAGCCGGCAGCTCCAGCGGCAGCCGGATCGAGACTGCACCTCCGGCGGCCGACAGCATCGCCACCGGCTGGTCGCCGGCGGCGAGCCTGACGACCAGTCCCTCCAGCGGCGCCAGTCCGGACGACGGCGCCAGCCGCTGCACGGACAGCCGGCCCGGTGCCGACAGCAGCAGGCGGCTGCCCGCGGCGTCCGACTCGACGCGCCCCGCCAGCGACACCGCCGCACCGGTCACGCCGTGGGCGGCGGCACTGGCCTTGACGTCGACGGCGAAGCCGCCGCTCGGCCCCTCCGGCGTGAGTTCGAGATCCTCCAGCCGGGCATCCAGCTCGTGCAGGTCGATCGCCGTGCCGCCGAAGCCGCCGGCGGTGACCGCCAGCCGCTCCACCTTCCGCAGCGCCCAGCCGTCGGCACCGAGGACCAGGGTGGCGCTGCCGTCGGCGGCAGCCGCTCCGTCGCCGATCGTCAGCCGCACCGGGCCGGCCAGGTCGATCGACGCATCGCCGAACGGCGCCGTCAGCATCGCCCGCAGCGGCGCCTGCGCCGCCCCCAGCTCGACCTGGATGCGGCCGCTGCCGAGCACCGCGCCGGCCGGCCCCGGCAGCGGTGCGTCCAGCACCGCGTCGACCGTCGCCGGCGCCATCGTCTCGATCGCCAGCCGCCCCGCCGCCAGGGCCACGGCCAGTCGTGCCGTACCGAAGGCGGTGCCCGACGCCGGCTCCGGCAGACGGGTTCCCGCCACGATCACTGTCACGCCGCCGGCCGCCACGGTGCCGTCCCACAGCGCCGCCAGAGCCGCCATCCCGGCCGGCACGCGCCCCGTCAACTCGGCATGGACGGTGCCGCGCATCGCCATCACGGGCCGGTCGGTCCAGGCCGCCAGCAGGGTGTCCAGCCACTCCAGGTCGCCCCAGGAATCGACCCGGAACGGCCGGCCGCCGTCGGCGGCCGCGTCGGCCGCCGCGGCGATCTCGACCGCCGGGTCGCCGGCCGGGCCGAGGCGGGCGGTCAGCGACAGGCCGGCCGGGTCGGCACGCAGGTGGAGATAGGGCGTCGGCAGGATGGCGTCTCCGGCCGCCGCGGCGGTCGCCGACAGCTCGGCGGTGACCTCGGCAGGGCCGCCGGACGGCAGCACCAGTGCCGCGGTGCCACGAATGCCGCCGACATCGAGCCTGCCGCGGCCGAGCCGGCCATCGCTGATCGTCAGGTTCGCCCGCAGGCCGCCGTCGCGCCCGTCGAGCGCGACGCGCCCCTCGGCGGCGACCGCCAGTCCCGGGCCCAGCGGGCCGTCGGCCGTGGACGTCGCATCGAGCCGCCAAGGCAGCGTCGCCGTCACGCCGGTCGAGGACGGTGCCACCGTGCCCTCCAGCCGCAGCGATCCGTCCAGGGCACCGGTAAGCCGAAGCCGCGCATCGCGCAGTTCCAGCCGCCGCAGGAACGGCGCCCGCTCCTCCCCGGCCGGCGCAGCCGAGGCATCCGGCGAGAACGCCGCCACCGCCGGTCCCAGCCCGCCATAGCCGAGGCCGCCGACCGAGACGTCGAGGGCGGCGCCGGTCACCACCACGGCCCGCAGCCGGCCGCGCAGCAGCTCGCCCGGCTCGAATTCGACGCGCACGGCCTCGGCGGTCAGGGCGCGGTCGCGGTTGACCACGAGGTCGGCCACGGCGACATGATCGAGCGACAGCCCCTGGAACCGGAAGGCGAGATCGTCGATCACCTCCTGGCCGGCCGCATGGTTGATCGCCCAGCGCAGCAGCCGGGGCGGCACCACGTCGCGGCCGATCCACAGTGCCGGCACCGCCAGCGCGACCACCGCCAGCAGTGCCAGGAACAGACGGCCGAGCCAACGCACCTCTATCCGTCCTCCGTCGCCATCACCGCGAACCGGCGAGGAGTATGACAACACGCAAAACGGCCGTCCAACGGACGGCCGTTCCAGGCGCTATGACCTTCGCGGGATGGTCGCGGCGCGATGCCGCCGGCCTTAAGCCGCCCGGCGCTTCGCCGCCAGCATCGCCTCGCGGTCGCGGATGCGGTCCTGCAGCTTGCCGCGCTCGACCTCGTCGCGGGTGTCCTTGAGCACGTCGCGGTCGTCGGCGATCGCCTTCTCGGTGGCGGCAACGTCGACCTCGGCCAGCGGCACCGCCTCCTCGGCCAGCACCGTGCAACGGGTCTCCGTCACCTCGGCGAAGCCGCCGGCGACGAAGATCCGCTCGACCACGACACCACCCTGGTAGATGTCGATCACGCCGGCCGCCAGCGTGGAGATCATCGGCGCGTGCCGCGGCAGCACGCCGAAATATCCCTCGCTGCCGGGGACGACGACCATCTCGACGTCGCGGGAGAGCACGAGGCGCTCCGGCGACACGAGCTCGAACTTGGTGGTCTCCGCCATCGCTTGCTACCCCTTTGATCCGCCGGCTCTGGCGGGCTGGATCAGGCCGCCTCGGCCGCCATCTTGCGGGCCTTCTCGATCACCTCGTCGATGCCGCCGACCATGTAGAACGCCGATTCCGGCAGGTCGTCGTACTCGCCGTCCACGATCGCCTTGAAGCCCTTGATGGTGTCCTCGAGCGCGACCAGCTTGCCCGGGCTGCCGGTGAACACCTCGGCCACGAAGAACGGCTGCGACAGGAAGCGCTGGATCTTGCGGGCGCGCGCCACCGTCAGGCGGTCCTCCTCCGACAGCTCGTCCATGCCCAGGATGGCGATGATGTCCTGCAGCGAGCGGTACTGCTGCAGCACCTCCTGGACGCGGCGGGCGACGTTGTAGTGCTCGTCGCCGATCACCCGCGGGTCGAGCATGCGCGAGGTCGAGTCGAGCGGATCGACCGCCGGGTAGATGCCGAGCTCGGCGATCTGGCGGTTCAGCACCGTGGTGGCGTCGAGGTGCGCGAACGAGGTCGCCGGCGCCGGGTCGGTCAGGTCGTCGGCCGGCACGTAGATGGCCTGCACCGAGGTGATCGAGCCCTTCTTGGTGGTCGTGATGCGCTCCTGCAGCGCGCCCATGTCGGTGGCCAGCGTCGGCTGGTAGCCCACCGCCGAGGGGATGCGGCCGAGCAGCGCCGACACCTCGGAGCCCGCCTGGGTGAAGCGGAAGATGTTGTCGACGAAGAACAGCACGTCCTGGCCTTCCTCGTCGCGGAAGTACTCCGCCAGGGTCAGGCCGGTCAGGCCGACGCGGGCACGGGCGCCCGGCGGCTCGTTCATCTGGCCGTACACCAGTGCCGCCTTGGAACCCGGGCCGTCCGGCACGATGACCCCGGACTCGACCATCTCGTGGTAGAGGTCGTTGCCCTCGCGGGTCCGCTCGCCGACGCCGGCGAACACCGAGTAGCCGCCATGCGCCTTCGCGACGTTGTTGATCAGCTCCATGATCAGCACCGTCTTGCCCACGCCGGCGCCGCCGAACAGGCCGATCTTGCCGCCCTTGGCGTAGGGGGCGAGCAGGTCGATGACCTTGATGCCGGTGACCAGGATCTCGGCCTCGGTCGACTGGTCGATATAGGCCGGGGCGGTGCGGTGGATCGGCAGGTGGAACTTGCTCTCCACCGGCGGGCGGTCGTCGACCGGCTGTCCGATCACGTTGAGGATGCGCCCCAGGGTCTCCGGGCCGACCGGCACGGTGATCGGCGCGCCGGTGTCCTCGACCGGCTGGCCGCGCACGGCACCCTCGGTCGCGTCCATGGCGATCGTGCGCACGGTGTTCTCGCCGAGGTGCTGCGCCACCTCCAGCACCAGCAGGTTGTCGCCGATCCGGGTGTGCAGCGCGTTCAGGATCGCCGGCAGCTCGCCGTCGAACTTCACGTCGACGACGGCGCCGATGACCTGGGTGATCTTGCCGGTAGCGTTGTTAGCCATGCTCTAGGCTCCTCGTGTGGGCGTGGGGAGGCGGAGGTGCGCTGCGCCTCAGAGCGCCTCGGCGCCCGAAATGATCTCGATAAGCTCCTTGGTGATGACCGCCTGGCGCGTCCGGTTGTAGGTCATCGTCAGACGGTCGATCATGTCGCCGGCGTTGCGCGTCGCGCTGTCCATCGCCGTCATCCGCGCGCCGTGCTCGCTGGCCGCGTTCTCCAGGAGGGCGGCGTAGATCTGCGTGGCGACGTTGCGCGGCAGCAGGGCGGCGAGGATGCCCTCCTCGTCCGGCTCGTACTCGTACAGCGCCTTCAGCTCGCCACCGGCCGCACCCGCGTCGGCGACCTCCGGCAACTTGGCCGGGATCAGCTGCTGCGCCGTCACGATCTGGCTCATCGCCGACTTGAAGCGGTTGTAGAAGATCGTGCAGACGTCGAACTCGCCGGCCTCGAAGCCGTGGATCAGCTCGCGTGCGATCGCGTCGGCCTGGTCGAAGCCGACCACGGTGCGGGCGATGTTCTCCAGCGACTTGACGATCCGGGAGGCGTGGGTCCGGCGCAGCTGGTCGCGGGCCTTGCGGCCGACCGTCATGATCCTGACGGTCTTGCCGGCTGCCTCCAGCTCGTTGATGCGGCGCCGGGCGGCGCGCACGATCGTGGAGTTGAAGCCGCCGCACAGGCCGCGGTCGGCGGTCGCCACCACGATCATGTGCACGGCGTCGCTGCCGCTGCCGGCGATCAGCTTCGGGCCGCCGACGCCGGAAACCTTGGCGCCGAGCGACGCGATCATCCGGTCCATTCGCTCGGCGTAAGGCCGCGCCGCCTCGGCCGCCTCCTGCGCCCGGCGCAGCTTGGCGGCCGCGACCATCTTCATGGCCGAGGTGATCTTCTGCGTCGACTTGACGCTTTTGATCCGGATCTTCAGGTCCTTGAGGTTGGCCATGATACCGTCCGCTGCCCCACCGTTCGCTGTTCGCCGTCACCGTCCGTCGCGGCGCGCCCGTCGCCGGGCGCGCCCGCCGGGATCAGGCGAAGGCCTTCGCGAAGGAGTCCATGAACTCCTTCAGCTTGCTCTCGGTGTCGTCCGACAGCGCCTTCTCGGTGCGGATGGCGTCGAGGATCCCCGGCGCCTTCGACTTGATCTCCGACAGCAGCTGCCGCTCGAACCGGCCGATCTCGCCGATCGTGATGCGGTCGAGATAGCCGCGCACGCCGGCATAGATCGAGATCACCTGCTCCTCGACCGGCATCGGGCTGAACTGCGGCTGCTTCAGCAGCTCGGTCAGCCGGGCGCCGCGGGCCAGCAGGCGCTGGGTGGCGGCGTCGAGGTCCGAGGCGAACTGCGCGAAGGCGGCCATCTCGCGGTACTGCGCGAGCTCCAGCTTGATGCGACCGGCGACCTGCTTCATCGCCTTGATCTGGGCGGCCGAACCGACGCGGCTGACCGACAGGCCGACGTTCACCGCCGGGCGGATGCCGCGGTAGAACAGGTCGGTCTCCAGGAAGATCTGGCCGTCGGTGATCGAGATCACGTTGGTCGGGATGTAGGCCGACACGTCGCCGGCCTGGGTCTCGATGACCGGCAGGGCGGTCAGCGAGCCGGCGCCGTTGGCGTCGTTCATCTTCGCGGCGCGCTCGAGCAGCCGCGAGTGCAGGTAGAACACGTCGCCCGGATAGGCCTCGCGCCCCGGCGGGCGGCGCAGCAGCAGCGACATCTGGCGGTAGGCGACGGCCTGCTTGGAAAGGTCGTCATACACGATGACGGCGTGCATGCCGTTGTCGCGGAAGAACTCGCCCATCGCGCAGCCGGTGTAGGGCGCGAGGAACTGCAGCGGCGCCGGGTCCGAGGCGGTGGCGGCGATGACGATCGAGTACTGCATCGCGCCGTAGTCTTCCAGCGTCTTCACGATCTGCGCGACCGTGGAGCGCTTCTGGCCGATCGCGACGTAGATGCAGAACAGCTTCTTGCTCTCGTCGGTCGCCGCGTCGTTGACCGCCTTCTGGTTGATGAAGGCGTCGATGGCGATCGCGGTCTTGCCGGTCTGGCGGTCACCGATGATCAGCTCGCGCTGCCCGCGGCCGACCGGGATCAGGCTGTCGATCGCCTTCAGGCCGGTCTGCATCGGCTCGTGCACCGACTTGCGCGGCATGATGCCCGGCGCCTTGACCTCGACGCGCTTGCGCTCGACGTCGACCAGCGGCCCCTTGCCGTCGATCGGGTTGCCGAGGCCGTCGACCACACGCCCGAGCAGGCCCTTGCCCACCGGCACGTCGACGATGGCGCCGGTGCGCTTGACGGTGTCGCCTTCCTTGATGTTGCGGTCGTCGCCGAAGATCACGATACCGACGTTGTCGGTCTCGAGGTTCAGCGCCATGCCGCGGATGCCACCGGGGAACTCGACCATCTCGCCGGCCTGGACCTGGTCCAGCCCGTAGACGCGCGCGATGCCGTCGCCAACGGACAGCACCTGTCCGACCTCGGCGACCTCCGCCTCGGCCCCGAAGTTGGCGATCTGCTCCTTCAGGATACCGGAAATTTCGGCGGCGCGGATGTCCATCAGCCAATCCCTTTCATGGCGAGCTGCAGGCGCTGCAGCTTGGTACGGAGCGAACTGTCGATCATGCGCGAGCCGACTCGCACGATGAGGCCGCCGATCAGCGACGGGTCGACGGTGAGAGCGACGGAGACCTTCTGGCCGACCACCTTGCGCAGCGCCTCGGTGACCGAGGCGACCTCGGCCTCGGTCAGCGGCACCGCCGAGGCGACCTGGGCGGAGACCTCGCCGCGGCGGCGGGCCAACTCGGCGAGATAGGCATCGATCATCTTCGGCAGCGCGAACAGCCGCCGGTTCGACGCCAGGACGCCGAGGAACTTCACGGTGAGCGGGTCGGCGCCGGCCTTGGTGGCCACCGCCAGGATGCCGCGGCTCTGGTCGGCGCGGGTCAGCACCGGCGAGCGGATCAGCCGCATGAAATCAGGGCTGTCGGCCAGCAGCTGCCGCAGCGCGGTGAGATCACCGGCGACGTCGTCCAGTACCTTGCCCTGGTCCGCCAGCTCGTACAGAGCCAACGCGTACCGAGCGGCAAGCCCTTGGGTTTCCGATGCCACGAGGAACCGCCCCTTCGTCTCGATCGGTGCCGACTATCCCGCCTGGGGGACGGGACCACGCCGACAGGCCGCGTGGTTGGTGAAGCCGCCGCGCAAAGGCCTCCCGGAGAGGCCTCCCCCCGCGGCGCGGCGCCTAACTAGCACAGGGGTATGGGGGGTGCAAGCGGCCAGGGCGGCAACGCAGGGCTCCGAACTCGGGTTAACGGACTTTCGTCGTTGTGCGGGTCGTGATTCGCTGGGTCTCCTGATTCGCAGGAGATCCCATGACCCCACCGGCGTTTGGAGAGAAGTCGCGACTTGGCTCGCTA